>JACCDT010815511.1_pt1 | contig 55727 bp, 47 predicted proteins | sample 7446291 | NCBI WGS metagenome assembly JACCDT01 (sample SAMN15323446, study PRJNA562643) | freshwater metagenome | isolation source: river surface water | place: USA:Blue River Watershed | collected 2017-08-17
TCGTCCAGGGCTCGGCGATGTTCCCCCGCGACCGAGTGATCGCGTCGCTTGCGAAGTACAACATTCCCTACACCGATGATGAGGCGACCGATTCGCTGACCACGAAGCTCTCCCGCTTCTACGCCGAGCGCACCCTGACCAAGAACCCCATCACCCCCGCCGACCAGGCCGAAGCCTACTTCCTCCTCGTGACCAATCGCCTCAGCAAGACGACCGGACAGGTCATCACCGTCGACGGCGGCCTCCACGAGGCCTTCCTACGCTAAGCCTGTGCGCGTCTCCCTCTTCGTCCCTTGCTTCGTCGACCAGCTGACCCCTCAGGTCGGCCTGGCGACGGCCAAGGTGCTGAAGCGCCTCGGGCATGAGGTGGAATTTCGCTCCGCGCAGACCTGTTGCGGCCAGCCTTCGTTCAACTCCGGCCAGTGGGAGGTCGCCCGCGAGGCGGCCATCCGCGCGCTCGCGGTCTTCCGCGGCGCCGAAGTCGTCGTGGGCCCGTCGGGTTCCTGCGTGGCGATGATGCGTGTTTTCTACCCGGAACTGCTCAAGGGGACGCCGCAGGCCGCCGAGGCCGCCGACCTCGCCGCCCGCACCTTCGAATTCTCCGAGTTCCTGGTGAAGAAGCTCGGCGTCACCGACGTCGGCGCGAAGTTCGCCAAGAAGGTCACCTACCATGACGGCTGTCACGCCCTCCGCGAGCTCCGCCTCAAGGAAGAGCCTCGCCAGCTGCTCCGCGCGGTCAAAGGCCTCGAGCTCATCGAGTCCGAGGAAGGCGAGACCTGCTGCGGCTTCGGCGGCCTCTTCTCCGCCAAATTCCCGATGATCTCGACCGCCATGGTGCAGGTCAAAGGCGGCGCGCTGGCCCGCACAGGCGCCGACTACGTCGTCTCGTCCGACCCCTCCTGCCTACTGCAGGTCGGCGGCTGGCTCTCCCGCGAGGGCAAGCCGATCCTGCCGCTGCATATCGCCGAAGTCCTGGCCCACGACGCCTGACCATGTCCGACTCCAAGGCCATCTTCCTCAAGGACGCCACGGTCAACGCGGCCGACGGCGACCAGCGCGCCTTCATCCGCAAGGCGCTGGGCGGCTACTACCTCAACCGCGACCTGCAGAAGGCCCGCTACCGCGACTGGGAGCGCGCCCGGGACGCCGCCTCGATGGCCAAATGGTCCGCGGTCAACGACCTCGCCGACGTCCTCGAGAAATTCGTCGGCAACTTCGAGCGCAACGGCGGCGTGGTCCACTGGGCCCGCGACGCGGCCGAAGCCCGGGCGATCATCCTGAAGATCGCCGAGGACAACAAGGCCAAGGCCATCGTGAAGTCGAAATGCATGACTTCCGAGGAGATCCACCTCAACGACGCCCTCGAGAAGGCCGGTTATGGCGTGGTCGAAAGCGACCTCGGCGAATTCATCCAGCAGCTCCGCGGCGAAGCCCCCTACCACTTCGTCTTCCCGTGCATGCACGTGAAGCGCGAAGCCATCAGCGAGCTCTTCACCAAGCACCTCGGCACGGCCCCGACCGACAGCCCGGAAGAGCTGACGATGATCGCCCGCCGTCACCTCCGGCAGCTCTACGTGGACGCGGACATCGGCATCACCGGCGCGAACTTCCTCGTCGCCGAGACCGGCCAGATCTCGATCACCGAGAACGAAGGCAACGCGCGCCTCACGGCCGCCCTGCCCCGCATCCACATCGCCCTTTCCGGCATCGAGAAGGTCGTGCGCCATCTCGACGACCTCTCCGTCCTGCTCCCGATGCTGGCCACCGCCGGCGCCGGCCAGCCGATGACCTGTTACAACACGCTTTATTCCGGCCCCCGGAAGAAAGGCGAATGCGACGGTCCGGAGCAGTTCCACCTGGTGCTGCTGGACAACGCCCGCACGCGACTCCTGGCCGACCCCGAGCAGCGCGACGCCCTGCATTGCATCCGTTGCGGCGCCTGCCTCAACGTCTGCCCGATCTTCAAGAACATCGGCGGCCTCGCCTACGGCACGACCTACCAAGGCCCCATCGGCTCGGTCATCACCCCGCACCTGCGCGGCCTGAAGCAATGGAACCACCTGTCCGGCGCTTCGTCGCTCTGCGGCGCCTGCACCGATGCCTGCCCGGTCCGCATCGACCTGCACCACCACCTGCTCCATAACCGGCGCAACGCCGCCAAGGAATCGCCGACGCTCTTCGACCGGGTTTTCCACCACGGCTTCAATTTCGTGATCAAGCGCCCCTGGCTCTTCGCCGCCGGCGGCCGCATCTTCCGCGCCACCCTGCCGCTGCTCCAGAAACTGCCGGTGCCTTACATGCGGGCCTGGATGAAGACCCGCGACCTCCCGAAGGCTCCCGCCCGATCCTTCCGCGACCAGTGGAAGAACGAACATGTCTGACGCCCGCTCCGATATCTTCGCCCGCATCCGCGAGGCGCTCAAGGTCAAGGCGCCCAAGCCGCACCTGAAGGGCGAACCCGTCGCCGGCAAGACCTCCGCCGTGGCCAAACCTTGGCTCCCGGATGGCGGCGAGAGCGCCGACGCCAGCCTGGCCATCCTCGCCGAACAGCTCGCCAAACTGAAGGCCGTGCTCATCCGCGTGCCCGATCAGGCCGCGGCCGCCAAGGCCGTCGCCGAGCTTGCCACCGCGAAGCACTGGAAGAAAGTCGCCTATCACGGCCACCCCCTGCTCCGCCCCGTCGCCGCCGCCCTGCCCTGCGAGGCTTGGGAAGCCGACGCCTCCTTCGAAAAGCAGAAGCTCGAAGGTTGCGACGCCGGCCTGACCACCTGTGAGTCGATCGTCGCCCAGCTCGGCGCCATCCTGGTCTCCAGCGCCAGCTCGGGCGGCCGCGCTTTGTCCATCCTCCCGCACGTCCACGTGGTCGTCGCGGAAGCCGGCCAGGTCGTCCCCGACCTCGGCTCGGCCCTGGCGCTCGCCAAGGCGCGCCATGGCGACCAGATGCCCAGCATGCTGTCTTTCATCACCGGCCCGAGCCGGACGGGTGATATCGAACGCATCCTGGTGCTCGGCGCCCACGGTCCGAAGGAACTTTACCTGGTCTTGGTGGGTTGAACCTTTCGCCATGCGCCCGCTCCTCGCCCTGCTCAGCCTCGCGACGTTCCTCCTGGCGGCCGAGGTGAAGCCGGTGAAATGGTCCGGGACGCTCAACGTGCCCGACCCGACGTCGGTGACGTTCGACGAGGCGGGCAACGCCTACGTCGCCTCGACGACCCGTCGCAAGGTGGGCGACCTCGATATCCGCGAGCACACGCTCTGGATTCCGGACGACGTCGGCCTGACCTCGCCGGCGGATAAACTGGCTTTCTACCAGCGGGAACTCGCGCCCGGCAAACTGAAGGCCGGTCGCGGCAGCCTCAAGGACCACAACAAGGACGGTTCGGTGGACTGGAAGGACCTCACCTTCCATCAGGAGCGGATCTACAAGCTGACCGACACCGACCGGGATGGCGTCGCCGATAAGCTCACCGTCTTCGCCGAAGGCTTCAACTCTCCCGTCTCCGGTATCGCCGCCGGGGTGTTCTATTTCGACGGCTGGGTCTACGTCACGGCCATCCCCGACGTCTGGCGACTCAAGGACGCCGATGGCGACGGGGTGGCGGAGCTCAAGGAACTCGTGGCGACGGGCTTCGGCGGGCACATCGCCTATGCCGGGCACGACATGCACGGGCTGCGCCTCGGCCCGGACGGCCGCATCTATTGGACCGTCGGCGACAAGGGCGGTAATGTCACGAGCCAGGAAGGCCGGCGTTTCTTCTTCGCCCACGAGGGTGCCGTGCTCCGCTGCGAGCCGGATGGCCGGGGCTTCGAGGTCTTCGCCCGCGGGATCCGCAACACGCAGGAGATCGCCTTCGACACGTTCGGGAATGTGTTCGGCGTGGACAACGACGGCGATCAGCCGAAGGAACGCGAACGCCTGATGTACCTCCTGGAGGGCTCCGACTCGGGCTGGCGCAACCAGCACCAATACCAGAAGACCGCGAGCCGCTGGATGCGCGAGAACCAGTGGATGCCGGCCGGGGCTCCCGATCAGCCCCTCTCGATCACCCCGCCCATCGCGAATTATTCCGACGGCCCGGCGGGCTTCCTCTTCGAACCGGGCCATGCCCTCGACGGCTCGCTCCGGGGTCATTTCATCCTGGATCAGTTCCCGAACGGCAAGATGGACGCCTTCACCCTCGAGCCGGTCGCCGATGGTTTCCGGATGACCGGCCTGCGCACGATCCACAACGGCCTCATGGGCATCGGCATGTCGTGGGCGCCCGATGGTCGTGCTTACTTCGCCGACTGGATCGGGGGCTACCCGCTCGACGGCAAGGGCGCCATCTGGCGGATGGACGTGGCCACCCGGACCGACCCGGTGTCCGCGGAAATCCTTTCTTTACCGCTCGCCGCGCCCCTCCCCCGGGAACGTCTGTTCGGCCTGCTCGGGCACCCCGACCAACGCGTACGGGTCAACGCCTCCCTCCGCCTCGATCGGCTGGGCGCGTGGCCGGAGCTGTTCGCCGTCGCCCGGGACCCGCGGCAACCCTTGCTTGCGCGCATCCACGCCCTCTGGGGCTGGGGCATGGGCTTGCGTCACGGTAAGCTCACCGACCTGCGCGGGGTGGCCGACCTGCTCGGCGACGAGTCCGACGAGATCCGCGTGCAGCTGCTGAAAGTTCTCGGCGAAGGCCGACTGCCTCCCCGCGAGCGACTGACGAAGGAAGGCGAGATCGATGACCTCATCGCCACCAAAGTCGTGGCACAACTGGCGTCCAAGAACCCGCGCGTGCGTATCCAAGCAGGGCTGACCCTGGGCCGACTTCGAATCGGCGAGGACGGACTGAGGTCGAGCCGTCCGCCGGCTGCGGCGTTCTTCCAGGATGCCTCCGTTGATCTGAAACTGCCTTGGCTGCGCCACGGCCTGGTGGTCGGTCTGGCCGGCACGCAGACCGAAGCCGAACTCCTTTCCCTGGCCCAGAGCGCCGATGCGGCGAAGGCTACCTTCGCGACGCTCGCCTTGGCGCGCCGCCGGTCGCCGGCGCTCGCCCAGCTGCTCGCCTCGCCCCACCGCAACGTACTCAACGAGGCCGTCCGCGCGATCCATGACGACGAAGGCATCCCGGCGGCTCAGGAAGCCCTGGCGGCAATCGTCGCGAATCCGCCGTCCGCCCTGCCGACCACGGCGCTTCGTCGGGCGCTGAATCAGAACCTCCGTCTCGGCACGCCCGCGGCGGCGGCCCGCGTCCTGAGCTGGATCCAGGCGCAGCCGGAGACCGCCGAGCTCCTGCCGGAAGCCTTGCAGATGCTGCTGCTGTTCCCCTCCCCGCCGAGGCTCGACCTGGTCGATGGCACTGCGCGTCGTTACGCGGAACGCCCCCTGGCGCCGCTCGCCGCGGCGATCGGCGCCGGCCAAGCCAAGCTGCTTGCCTTGCAGGATCCCGCGCTGAAGGCCGTGGGCGTGGAGCTCCTGATCAGGTATGGCCTCGATCTCCCCACACCTGAGTTGCTCCGGCTGGCCGGCGGCAAGCAGGTTTCGAACGCCGTGAAGCTGCAGGTGTTCCGTTCGCTGGCGACCAAGACGGATGCGCCCGCCGAAGTGCGCGCCGCGCTGGTGGCCGCCACCGCCGAGGGCATCGATGCGGAACTGCGCATCGCCGCCCTCAAGCTCCTCCAAGCCGTCGACCCCGAGCTCGGCCTGACCACCGCGCAGCGCTTTCTTGACGGCAAAGGTTTCAAGCCGACCGAACGTCAGGCCGCGATCGCGATCGTCGCCGCCTCCTCGCTTCCGGCCGCCGCCGGACTCCGCGCCGGTCTCGCCGAGAAACTCGCGCAAGGCCGGCTGGGCGACAGCCTCCGGCTCGACGTCCACGCCTTCGCCGTGACCTCCCCCGAGCCCGCGGTCAAAGAGGCCCTCCGCCGCTACCTGGCCGTTGTCCGGAAACCGGAGCAACTCGCCACGCCGGACCTACCTTACGAGCTCCTCGTCGCCGGCGGCGATCCGAAGCGCGGCCGGCTCATCGCCAACGAGCACCTGGCGGCGAACTGCACCGCCTGTCATCGTTTCGAGTCCGACGAAGGCAGCGAAGTCGGTCCGTCGCTCAAATCGGTCGGAACCCAGCGGTCCAACGCCGAACTCGCGGAGTCCCTCATCAACCCCTCGGCGAAGATCGTACCGGGTTTCGGCTTCGAGACCTTGACCCTGAAGAACGGGGAAACCCTCGCCGGCGCCGTGATTTCGGAACCCGGACTATTGAGCAAGTCGTATACCGTCCGTCTGCCGGATGGGGCCAGACGCTCGATTCCCGCCGGCGATCTCGCGGGCCGCACCCCACCCGTCTCCGTCATGCCTCCGATGCTCGGCATCCTGACCCCGGCCGAGATCCGCGATGTCGTCGCTTACCTCGAGACGTTGCGTCCCAAGGACAAGAAGGCGAAGAAGTGAGGGTTCATATGTTTGGTTGAACCTGGTCGGACCTTGGTTGTCCTAAGGGGCATGCCCCTTCGCCTCGCCCTGCTGTGCTTGCCGCTGCTGGCCTTCGCCGCCCCGCCGGAGGTCGCCGACTGGCAGAAGCAGTATGACTCCTGGTACTGGAAAGCCCCCGCGACCCGACTCGAGAACCTGCGCTGGTCCGACAACGGCGAATTCCTCGTCTTCTCGGAGCGCGGCGCGGCCACGGCCTGGAAACGCGTGGTGTGCGCGACCGGCGAGACGCGTCCGGCTTTCGACCCGACGGCGGTCGCCAAGGCTTTCGCGGCGCTGTCGCCGGCCCAACCCGCGTCGACGAAACCTCCCTACGCCCGGGTCGTCCCGCTCGACGACGGGCGACTTCAACTCGAGAACGACACGGTCGCCTGGATCCTGGAACCCGACGGCCGCTTGACGGGAGCGAAGCCCGGCAAGACACCCAAAGCCGCCGCCTACGCCAATCGCGTCCAGTCCGTCGGTCGGGAAAACCTGCTGTCCTCGACGCGCCTCGGTGAACGTTCCCCGGACGGGCGCTGGCGCGTGACGCTCAAGGAGGGTAACGTGCTGCTGACCGAGGAAGCCCGCCCCGAGACGGCGCGCGCCCTGACCCAGGAGGGCAAACCCCAGGATGGCTGGGTCGGCCCCGTCTCCTGGGCCCCGGATGGGAAGCACTTCGCGCTGTGGCGCGAACGGGTTGTGCCGATCCGTCAGTACACCGTCGTCGATTCGCTCAAGGGCACCAAGAAGGACATCCCTTACGACAAGCCCGGCGACGACAAGACCGAGCGGCTACCCTGGGTCTTCGCCGTCAGCGGGGAGGCCCCCTCGACGCCTTCTCGGGAAGTCCTCCCGCTGACGATGAACACGGATCGCCTCGACTGGACCTCGGACAGCCGTCGGCTCCGCAGCCACTACGTGAAGCGCGGCTTCACGGGCCATGGGATCGTCGAATTCTCGACCGACACCCGCCGCTGGCGGACACTGCTCGTCGAGGAGGACCCGAAGTTCGTCTTCACCTACGGGAGCCGCTACCGATACGACCTCGATGAGAACCGGACCCTCTGGGCTTCGGAGCGGAGCGGCTTCAACCAGCTGTACCTGGTCGACCTGACGACCGGCCGCACGCTCCACCCGGTGACGAGCGGCCCCGGCATCATGAAGCAGGTCATCGAGGTCGACGCCAAGTCCGGCGAACTCCTCTACCTCGGCATCGGTCGCGGGGCCGGCGAGAACCCCTATCAGCAACACCTCTACCGCACCGACCTGAAGGGCCGCCCGCCGCTCGACCTGACGCCGGGCGACGCGCACCATGCGGTGGAGTTCTCACCGGGTCGGAAGTACTTCATCGACTCCGCCTCGCGCGTCGACCTCGCCCCGACCTTCACGCTGCGCGCCAGCGCGGACGGGCGCGCCCTGGCGACTTTGCTGACCGGCAGCCTGGACAAGCTCAAGGCGGCCGGCTGGCAGGAACCTATCCGCTTCCGCACCAAGGACCGCGACGGCAAGTTCGATATCTGGGGCGTGGTGAACCGGCCCTACCCGTTCGACCCGAAGAAGAAGTATCCGGTGCTCGAGCATATCTACGCGGGGCCGCAGGACTCGTTCGTGCCGCGCTCCTTCAGCTTCTGGAACAACAACCACCGTGAGCCGACGTTCAACGGTTTCTACGTCGTGCAGATCGACGGACGCGGCACGTGGAACCGCGGCAAGGAATTCCACCAGGAGGCTTGGCGGAACCTGCGCGACGCCGGTTTTCCGGACCGCATCCGCTGGCTGACCGAGTTCGCGAAGAACGAACCCGCGATGGACCTGGGCCGGGTGGGTATCTTCGGTGGTTCGGCCGGCGGGCAGAACACCGTGCACGCCCTGCTGCGTCATGGCGACTTCTACCGCGCCGGCGCCGCCGACTGCGGCTGCTACGACAACCGCGTCGATAAGCTCTGGTGGAACGAGCAATGGATGGGCTACCCGATCGGCCCGTGGTACGCGGCCAATTCCTGCGCCACGGACGCCGCCAACCTGCGCGGCCGCCTCTTCCTCACCGTCGGCGAGTCGGACTCCAACGTGGACGTGAAGTGCACCTACGACCTCCGCGATGCCTTGCTGGCCGCCGGCAAGAAAGACCACTTCGAGCTGCACGTCGTCCCCGGGGCCGGCCACGGGGCCTGCGAACGGCCGGACATGCGCGCCCGACGTCTGCGTTTCTTCATCGACCAGCTGCGCCCTCCCGTGGGAGGATAAGACATGGAACCCGCCCCCGGCCTGATCGAGCTCCGGCTCAACCACGTCGGCCAGCTCTTCAACACCATGGATCCGTCGCCGTTCCACGAACGCGACCTGGACCATGACGCCGAGGAATTCATCGTCAGCTGGGCGCGCGAACTGCGCGTCCAAGGCCGGAAGGAACTGCGGCTGCGGGTCGTGCTGCATCAGGCGGCCGACCCGGCGGTCACCGAACTGGTCCGCCAATCCCTCCGCCATTATTTCGCCTACCGCGCCGAGGTCAGCCGGCGCGAACTGCACGGACTGCTGCGGGAGGGGCGTACGGCGCTCGGCATCGGTCTCACGTTCCTGGCGGCGACGCTGGCCCTGCGCGGCCTGCTGCCCGCCGCCGGCTGGGGCGACTGGGTCCGCGAGGGCCTGATCATCTGCGGCTGGGTCGGACTCTGGAAGCCCATCGACATCCACCTCTACCGGTGGTGGCCGCTGCGGGCCCAGGCCAAGCTGCAGGCCCGCCTCTCGGCTTGCCCGGTCGAGGTCGATTTCCAGCCCCTGCCGCCCCGTTCCTGACCGGTTAACGTGCCCTCCGGGGGGTAACTTACGATTTTTTTACGTGGGGGATTGACAGGGTGGTCACACCCCCCAATCCCAAACCTTCCCGCATGCTTAATTTCGCGAGCCAGTGCCTGGACCAGACCAAGGCCCTCCTCAAACTCAACCTTGGTTCCCTGGCCCCGGACGGCTCCGTGACCCCCGTCCCCGGCGAGGTCTCCCGCGCCGACGAGCCCGGCCACGCCGCCCTCGCCTTCGGGGAATATTATCGCGCCACCGGCGAACTGACCCTCGACCGCTCGAACATCGTCGAGATCGTCGCCCGCACGATCACCGCCCAGGTCCGTCTCAGCAAAGGCTCCGACAACGGCATGGCTTTCGCCTGCCTCGGCCTGCTCGCCTTCGGGCCCACCCGTGAGCGCAACCCCGTCTGGGAGAAACTCGATGAGGCCACCCGTCAGCTGATCGACGAACGCCTCGCGATCGAGCACGACCACCACGATCATGTGCAGGCGTTCGACATCGCCAAGGCCGTCTGCCGCTTCTCCTTCGGTCTGACCAAGAAGGACGAGACCGGCCCGCTGGTCGACCGCTTCGTCGACCGCATCACCGCCAGCTCCTCCGGCGGCTTCCATGACGAGGCTTCGCGCGCCGCGCACGCCGAGAACTTCGGCGGCGCCTTCGACCTGTACGGGATCGTCGCCCTGATCTTCATCCGCCAGGCCCTGCAGCTGCACGCCAACATCCAGTTGCGCGACCAGAAGCTCCCGAAGCTCCGGACGCATGCGGAGAAATACCTCCGCGTGATCCTCGACACGACGCGCGAGGACGGGCTCGGCTGGTGCTACGGCCGCGGCATCGGCGCCTACGGCCAGATGCACTGCATCACGCTCCTGCTGCAGGCCCTCCGCGACCGCTGGATCCCCGTGGACAAGGAGGCCCTCGCCCGCGACCTGGTCCGCCGTCTCTACGCCAACTTTTTCACGACCTTCTTCGACGCCGAGCACGGCCTCATCGTCGTCCGCGACGCGGAACGCGACACCATCCCGGGCCACACGACGCGCATGGCGAACTTCGACGCCGCCCGCTACCTGTCCCAATGGTCGCGCCTCGCCAAGACCATCGGCGGCGCGCTGGAGGTGGTGAAGCCCGCCGGCAAGGCGGCCGTCTGCCGTTTCTTCTCCTTCGACAAGTCCCCGCGCAAGGAGCAGGGCCTGCTTTCCTACCAGGACCCGACCTCGGGCCTGCACGTCATCCTGCCGCTGGTCTCCGCCGGCATCCACCGCGCCAGCGACTCCCTCGCCTTCCCGCACATGCCGGGCGTCTTCGACTGGCCTTCCAACCAGGCCGTCAGTCCGTTCATCCCGGAGTTCACGATCGCCGGCAAGTCCTTCACCCCGTCTTTCTACGGCAAGAACGCCCAGGTGGCGATGGGCACCAAGCCCGGCACCTACCACTTCCGCTACGAGCAGCCGGATCTCATCGACCGCGACGAGAAGCTCTCCGCGAACGTGGCCTCCCTCAAGGTCGACTGGGAGTTCAACGGTGGTCGCGTCGTCGGTCGCTTCCTGCTGACGGCCAAGGCCGCGGTCACCCTCGACGAGTTCCGCCTGGTCCTGCCGATCGCCACGACCCATTCGCGCATGACGCCGGGCAACGCCCTCGTGCTCGGACCCGAATCCCACCGCTGCGAGGTGCTGAAGGATGATTTCCATGCGGCCTGGGCCGAGACCCGCGTCGTCAGCGAGGATGCCCGCCACCGCACGTGCTGGGGCAAGGTCCATTACTACCAGACCTTGCTGCGGGACAAGCCCCTCGCCCTGCGCGCCGGGCAGACCTACGGTTTCGAGATCGCCTACGAGCCGCACGTCGTCCGGGCCGCCGGCTAAGGAACGCTTCTGGGGTTGTCCTCCCCTGCCTGCATCCCTATCCCTCAAGGGTCCGCCATGCCCCGCAAGTTCTACCTGACCACCGCGATCGACTACGCCAACGGCGCCCCGCACCTCGGGCACGCCTACGAGAAGGTCCTGGCCGACGTCATCGCCCGGCGCAGCCGCCTGCTGGGCCATCCGACCCATTTCCTGACCGGTCTTGATGAGCACGGCCAGAAGGTGCAGCAGACCGCCCAGAAGCGCGGCATCGAGCCACAGGCGCTCGTCGACGAGGTGGCCGTGGTCTTCCGGGCGATGCTGTCCGAACTGAACATCTCGAACGACGACTACATCCGCACGACCGAGCCGCGACATCAGCGCGTCGTGCAGGACTTCCTGCAGCGTTTGTTCGACCAGGGCTTGATCTTCAAGGCGACCAAGTCAGGGTGGTATTCCGTCCGTCAGGAGCAGTTCCTGTCCGACAAGGACCGCGCGGAGGATGGCACCTGGCCGGAGATCTACGGGGAGGTCACCCAGACGACCGAGGAGAACTATTATTTCAAGCTCTCGCAGTTCCAGGGCTGGCTCGTGGAGCATATCCGATCGCACCCCGATTTCATCACGCCGCGTTTCCGCCGCAACCAGGTGCTCGAGTTCCTCAAGGAACCGCTGAACGACCTCTGCATCTCCCGGCCGAAGACCCGCCTGACCTGGGGCATCGAGCTGCCCTTCGATCCCGCCTTTGTCACCTACGTCTGGTTCGACGCGCTCACCAACTACTATTCCGCGGTCGCGGACCAGGGGCTCTGGCCCGCGGATGTGCACGTGATCGGCAAGGACATCCTGTCGCCGCCCCACGCGGTCTACTGGCCCTGCATGCTGCAGGCGCTCGGCCTCGAGCCGCCCCGCCAGCTCCTCGTCCACGGTTGGTGGACGGTCAACAACCAGAAGGCCTCCAAGAGCGCCGGCAACGCCACCGACACGCTCGGCTTCGCGCGCTCGCACGGCACGGACGCCTTCCGCTACTACCTCTGCCGCGAGATGGTGGTCGGCCAGGATGCGGACTTCTCCCCGACCACCTTCGAGAACCGCTACAAGGCCGACCTGGGCAACAACCTGGGCAACCTCGTCAACCGGCTCCTCAACATGGTCGGACGCAACTACGCCGGCAAGGTCCCCGCGCCAGGCGCGGACGAGGAACACGAACAGCACCTCCGGAAGCTATGGTCCGAGACCCTGGCGAAGTTCGACGAAGCCTGCGCCGAGCACCAGCTCTCCCATGCGCTCGAGACCCTCTGGATCTTCGTCAGCGCCCTCAACGCGTACATCGAGACCCGGGCCCCGTGGAAGCTCGCCAAGTCGGCCGACGTCGCCGATCGCGCCCGGCTGGATTCGTGCCTGGCCTACGTGGCCGAAGGCCTGCGTCTCATCGGCACGCTGCTTCTGCCGGTCATGCCCGCGACGGCCGCCAAGCTGCTCGCGAACATCGGCCGCCCCGTCCCGACGGCTTACGCAGGCCAGCTCGCCTGGTCGACGGTGGGCACCGGCTCCGCGGTGGCGGAAAAGTGCATCCTTTTCCCCCCGATCGAGCCCCCGCCCGCCCCTTCGCCGGCCTGAGTTGGACAAACCGGCTTTCCTCCGCATCGTCGTAGCGTGGCCGACCTGACCGCAGTCGACGAAGCCCTTGCCTTGGCCGAGGCCGAACGTCTCCGTGCCGGCGAGGGCTATGTCGTCTACACCTTCCCGGTCGCGGAACTCGACGCCCTGGCGGTGCTGGAGACGTTGGATGAACCGGCTCCCCGTGGTTATTTTGAAAACCCTTCCCGCCAGCGGGCCCACGCCGCCGGCGCGCCCGTCGCGACCTGGACCGGCCGCGGACCGGGACGATTTATCGCCGCCGACGCGTGGCTCCGCCGCCTGCACGCCTCGCTGACCTGCGTCGGCGGCAGCCCCCGCGTCATCGCCACTTTCCCCTTCTACCCCGGGGACGCGACCCAAGGCCCGGAGGCTCGCCTCTTCCTGCCGGCCTGGCAGGTGGTCACCGAGCAAGGTCGCACGAGCGTGACGCTCGCCGAGCCCGCGACTCCGGGCTGCGCCGAACGCCTGGCGCTACGCGTCGAGCAGTTCCGACGCTTCGCCTACCGTTCGACCCCGCCGCCACCGCGGGCCCAGGTGCCGACGGTCTTGAGCGAGGTGGGCGGGGATTGGTTCCCTTCGGCTGTCCGGCGGGCCACGGAACTGATCAAGGAGGGGGCGTTCGAGAAGATCGTGCTCAGCCGCGCGTTCGACTGGCGGCGCGCGGACGCCTTCAATCTTTACGCGACCCTGCATCGGCTACGGCGCGCCAACCCGCCATGCCATACCTTCCTGGTCGACGAACCGGAGGGCGCCCTGATCGGCGCGACCCCGGAGACGCTCCTGTCGCTTTTCGACGGGGCGGTGCGCACCGAATCGGTCGCCGGCACCACCCGCCGCGGCGACTCGGCCTCGGAAGATGCGAGCCTCGCGGAGGCCCTCCTCAGCAGCGACAAGGACCTGCGCGAACACAGCGCCGTCACCGCCTCCATCCTGCGCCGACTCCGCATGGTCGGCGTGCTGGCGGCGAATTCGCGCCATCCCGAGCTTCTGCGTCTCGGCAACGTCATGCACCTGCGCACCCCGATCGAAGGGACCATGCCCGCCGATCGACGTTTCCTCGAGGTGGCCGGCGAGCTTCATCCGACCCCCGCGGTCGGCGGCAAGCCGCGCGACCTCGCGCTCCCCTTCATCCCGGGCTTCGAGCCGCACACCCGCGGCCTTTACACCGGCGCCGTCGGCTGGGTCGGCGCGGATGGCCTCACGGGCAAACTCTTCGTGGCGCTGCGCTGCGCCCGGATCGATGGGACCACGGCGAGGGCTTTCGCCGGCGCCGGCATCGTGGCCGGTTCCGATCCCGTGGCCGAATCCACGGAGACGGAGATGAAGCTTCGCACCATCCTCGAGGCGCTGGTCTGACATGAAGGTCGTCCTGCAACGCGTCACCGCCGCGTCGGTCACCGTCGACGGCGTGGTCGTCGGTCGGATCGGCCGCGGCTACCTCCTGCTCGTGGGCCTGGCCGTCGGGGACGACGCGACGACCGTGCGCCGCCTCGCCGCCGAGGTCGCCAAGGCCCGGCTGATGCCCGATGCCCAGGGCAAGATGGGCGTCAACCTGCGTGACGCCGGCGCGGAAGCCCTCGCCGTCAGCCAGTTCACGCTGCTCGCTGATTTCACCAAGGGCAACCGTCCCTCGTTCAACGGCGCCGCCCGACCGGAGGTCGCCCGGCCGCTGTTCGACCTGTTCGCGCAGGAACTCGGCGCCCTGCTGGGGCGCCCGGTGCCGACGGGCGTCTTCGGAGCCGACATGGCCGTCGAACTGGTGAACGATGGTCCCGTGACCGTGGTGCTCGAGTAGTTTAGGCTTAACCTCCCGGCCCGCCCCGCCTACCCCAGAGTTCCGCCATGCTCTCCGTCCGCATCATCCCCTGCCTCGATGTCCATGCCGGTCGCGTGGTCAAGGGGGTGAAGTTCGAGGAGCTGCGGGATGCGGGCGACCCGGTCGCCGTCGCCGCCGCCTACGAGAAACAGGGGGCCGACGAGCTGGTCTTCCTGGACATCACCGCCTCGAGCGACGGACGCAGCACGATGGTCGACGTCGTGGAGCGCACGGCCGACCAGGTCTTCATGCCGCTGACCGTCGGCGGCGGGCTCCGCTCCGTCGAGGACATCCGGACGATGCTGAACGCGGGCGCGGACAAGGTCTCGCTCAACACCTCGGCGGTCAAGGACCCCGGCCTCGTGCGCGAGGCCGCCCGCAAGTTCGGCCGCCAGTGCATCGTCGTCGCGATCGACGCGAAGCAGGTGGCACCCGGTCGCTGGGAAGTCTTCACGCACGGCGGGCGCAACCCGACCGGCCTCGACGCGATCGCCTGGGCGCGCCAGGTCCATGACCTCGGTGCCGGCGAGATCCTGCTCACCAGCATGGACCGCGACGGCACCGCCTCCGGTTACGACGTCCCGCTGAACCGGGCCATCTCGTCCGCGGTGGAAGTCCCGGTCATCGCCTCCGGCGGCGCCGGCACGCTCCAGCACCTGGCCGACGTCCTCAAGGACGGCGGTGCCAGCGCGGTGCTCGCGGCCAGCATCTTCCACTTCGGTACGTTCACCGTGCGTCAGGCCAAGGAACACCTCCGCGCCGCCGGCCTGCCTGTCCGGCTCTGAGCTCAGGCCTTCGTCGGGGCCTTGGGCATGACCAGGACCTTGTCGACCCGCGGACCGTCCATGTCGACGACCTCGAAAAGGTGACCGAGGGCCTCCACGCGGTCCCCTTCCTCGGGGATGCGACCGAGCGCGCGCATGATGAAACCGGCGATGACCGTGAAGCCGCCGGAGCCCTCGCCGGGGAATCGCCCGACGATGCCGGTCGCCTCGCGGAAGTCATCCAAGGTCACCACGGCATCGACCAACCAGCTGCCATCGTCGCGCCGGCGGATCGGCTTGGGCTTCGCGACCGGGGAGCCTTCGTTGGGAAGGTCGCCCACGATGAATTCGAGCACGTCGTTGAGGGAGACGACCCCGCGGACATGACCGAACTCATCGATCACCAACGCGAGGTGCAACTTGTCGCGCCGGAAGCGCTCGAGGAGCTGGGTGCCGGTGCTCTGCTGGGTCACCGTCGGGGCCTCGGTCAGGAGGTCCTTGATGACGGCGGAGCCGACCAGGGAGAGGTTGGCCCAGAGGCGCTTGACCGAAACCACGCCGAGGGGACGGTCCGGTGAGCCCTTGAAGACCGGGAACCAGGTATGACCGGAGGCGACCACCTTGCGCCAGTTCACCTCGTCCGAGTCGTCGAGGTTCAGCCAGACAACCCGGTTGCTGGGCGTCATGAGCTTCTCGGCGGTGATCTGATCGAGCCCGAGCGCCCCGTGCACCATGCGATGCTCGGCGGCATGCAGCACCCCGGAGGCCATCCCTTGGTCGACCATCATGCGCAACTCGTCCTCGGACATGGTATCCTCCGGTGCGCGCCGGCGACCGAACAAGCCGAGCACGAGGTCGGCCAGGCCGCTGAGGGCGCCGACCAAGGGCGAAGCCAGCGAGGCCAGCAGGGCCATGGGCCGGGCGAGCACGACGGCCAGGGACTCCGGATTCGTCAGGCCGATGCGCTTCGGGATGATCTCCGCGCAGATGATGGTGAGCGAGCCGATGAAAAAGGAGACGAGGGCGCGGGAGACCGGCTCGGCGTTCTCGACGCACCAGGCCAGCGGGAGCTTCTGCAGGTACGGCACGAAGGCCATGGCGAGCGGCGCCCCGCCGTAGGTCGCGGCGATGATGCTGCCGAACGTGAGGCCGACCTGTACGGTCGAAAGGAACCGGGAGGGGTTCGCCAGCAAGGCCAGGGCGGTCTGGGCGCCTTTGCTCCCCTGCTCCGCGAGCCGGGCCAGCCGGCGACGATTGGAGGAGACCAAGGACATCTCCGCCAGCTCGAAGAAGGCGATGAAGGACCAGCAGACGGCTAGGAGGACGAATTCCACAGGTTTGCAGACAAGACCGACCCGCCCCGTTCGTCAAATGGCTTGTTGCCGGCCGGGCGCGTCCTACGTTGGTGGGCGAATGGCGACCCATTTCGACGCAATCGTGGTTGGTAGCGGCATCGGCGGCCTGAGCTTCGCGCTCAACCTGGCCCGCCGCGGCCGCTCCGTGGCCATCGTCACCAAGAAGACCAGTTCGGAATCCAACACGAACTGGGCCCAGGGCGGGATCGCCTGCGTCACCGACCAGACCGACGATTTCGCCAGCCACGTGCAGGATACCTTGGCCGCGGGCGACGGGCTGTGCGACCTCGCCGCCGTCCGCCATATCATCGAGGGCGGCCCCGCGCGGGTCGCCGAACTCATCGCCTGGGGCGTGCGGTTCGAGAACGGGGCCGACGGACGGCCGGACCTCGGACGCGAAGGCGGCCACACGCACCGCCGGATCCTCCACGCCCGCGACATGACGGGACGGGCGATCGAATCGGCCCTGCTGCGCGCGGTCGCCGCCGCTCCTCAGGTCCGGATGCTTGAGCACCACCTCGCGATCGACCTCCTGACGACCTCCAAGATCGACCCGTCGATTCCCCTGGGCGGACCCGGCGATCGCACGCTCGGCCTCCATGTCCTGAACACGAAGGCCGGCAAGGTGGAGACCCTCTCGGCCGCGGTCGTCATCCTCGCGACCGGCGGCGTGGGCCAGGTCTACCAGTTCACGACCAACCCGGACATCGCCACCGGCGACGGCATCGCCATGGCTTACCGCGCGGGCGCCGAGATCCGCGACATGGAGATGGTGCAGTTCCACCCGACGGCCCTGAAGTCGCCCGACGGCAGCCGCGCCCTGATCTCCGAAGCGGTCCGCGGCGAGGGCGCCATCCTCCGCGACCTGGCCGGGCGGGCGTTCATGAAGGACTTCCATCCGCTGGGCGACCTCGCCCCGCGCGACATCGTGGCCCGCGCCATCGACTCCGTGATGAAGCGCGACGGTGCGCCCCACGTGCTGCTCGATGCCACGCAGGTCGCGAAGGGGCACCTGCCCGAGCGCTTCCCGCACATCTTCGAGACCTGCCGGAAGGCGGGCTTCGACCTCTCGCGCGAGGCCGTCCCCGTCGTGCCCGCCGCCCACTACCTCTGCGGCGGCGTCGCGACCGACCTGTCGGGGCGGACTTCCTTGCGTGGTCTCTACGCCGTGGGCGAGGTCGCCTGCACCGGTCTGCACGGGGCCAACCGCCTCGCCTCCAACTCCCTGCTGGAGGCGGTCGTGCTCGCCCACGACGGCGCCCTCGCGGCCGAGGCCGAGATCGTCGCCGCCCCCGCGGCGCGTCCCGCCCTGCCCCGCTGGATCGACGGCTCGGCGGGCGATCCGGACGAACGCGTGGTGCTGACCCATAACTGGGATGAGCTCCGCCGCACGATGTGGGACTACGTCGGCATCGTCCGATCGACCAAGCGGCTGCGCCGCGCCCGCACGCGCATCGGCACGCTGGCCGACGAGGTCCGGGATTATTATTGGAATTTCAAGGTGGAGCCGCGCCTGCTCGAGCTGCGCAACCTGATCCAGGTGGCCGAACTGATCGTCGAGTGCGCCCTGCAGCGACACGAGAGCCGCGGCCTGCACCACACGCTGGACTACCCCGCCAAACTGGCCGAGGCCCGCCACTCGTCGGTGCGGCGCTCGCCCTCGCAGGCATGAGGATCGCGGTCGTCGGCGCCGGCGCGGTCGGCGGCTGGTACGGCGGCCGCCTCGCCGAAAGCGGGCATGAGGTCCACCTCGTCACCCGCGCCGATGCGGCGACCATCGCGCAGGCCGGACTGACCTTGCGCGATCGCCAGGGCGAGCGACGGGTGCGCGCGGCCTCCGCCCGCCCGACGACCGACGGTCTCGGTCCCTGTGACGTCGTCATCGTCGCGGCCAAGGCGACGGCGAACGCGACCCTGCCCGAGCAGGTGCGTCCGCTGATCGGGCCGCGCACCATCCTGGTGACCCTCCAGAACGGCATGGGCAACGTGGAGGCGTTCGCCGGCCTGGTACCGGCCGACCGGCTCGTGGCCGGCCTTTGCTTCGTCTGCATCAACCGCCTGGCTCCGGGCGTCGTCGAGAACACGCTGGCCGGCAACGTGCGGATGGCGGCGGCCCAAGGTCCGGCCAATGACGCCGTGCTCGCCACCGTCGCCTTGTTCGCGGGGGCGGGGATCGATTGCCGCGCGGAGGATTCGCTCGAAGCCGTCCTCTGGAAAAAGCTCTGCTGGAACATTCCTTTCAACGGGCTCGCCATCGCGGCCGGCGGCCTCACGACCGACCGGATCGTCGGTGACCCGGACCTGCGGTCGCGGGCGCGCCGGCTGATGGATGAGGTAGCCGCCGCGGCCGCCGCGCGCGGTCATCCGTTCGACGAGAAGCATATCCGCTGGCAGCTTGAGATGACCGACGGCATGGGGCCCTATCGCCCGTCGAGCCTCATCGACTACCTGGCCGGACGGGAAGTGGAGGTCGACGGGATCTGGGGCGAGCCGCTGCGACGGGGCGAAGCGGCCGGGGCCACCATGCCGGAACTTCGCACCCTGCTCGCCGAGATCCGCGGGCGGCTGGCCGCCCGGAGCGGGTCACTTCCCGGCTGAAGGCGCCGTCGCCGGTCGAGGCAGACGCGCCAGCGCCTGCTCGATGGCGCGGCGGACGGTGGAATCGTTCCAGAAATTGGCCGACAAAGCGGTACCGGAGTCCGTGGAGAGGAGCCGGCGACCCGACGGGTCGAAGAGGGTGACCGAAAGCGCCAGGCTGACCCGGCCGTCGACGGCCTTGTTCACGCGCCACGAGCTGCGCAACGTAGCCTGGGCTTCGGCGGCGGTCGCGGTGGCCTGATAACCGAGACGCCCGAGCTCGCGCACGGCGGCATCATGCACGGAGTCGCCCAGCACATCGGCTTCGCCCACGCCCGCGGCTTGGGTGTCGGTGACAAACACCTTCCGGACAGTGGCCAGGCCGGAAGGGGCCTCGGTCGGGGAGGAACAACCGATGAACCCGAGGGCCAGGAGACCGAGGGCAAAGGAGAACAGACGTCGGGGGTGGGACATGATGCGTTCATAGACCCACCGGCCCCGGGTGACAAGCCGGACCTCCGCACGAGGGGTTGACCCTGCCTCGCCGGTCTGGTCCCATCTCCTCCCATGGCCCGTCCCGCCAGCCTCCCGCCAGCCTCCTTCCGGCATCGTTGACCATGGCCGTCGTCCAAGCCGTCACCATCGACCTCGCGGGCACCCTGCTGTTCCCCCACCCTTCGGTCGGGTCGGTCTACGCCGCCTGCGCCCGCCGCCACGGCGTGGAAGTCTCCGCCGCCGAACTGGACGCCGCCTTCCCGCTGGGGTTCAAGGGGGCGCCCCGTCAGGCCAAGCCCGAGGCTTTCTGGCGCGAGGTGGTGATGCGTTCCTTCGGCCCCGCCCTGCCCGCCTCGAAATTCGAGGCCGTCTTCCGCGACTGTTGGGAAGCCTTCGGTCGCGGGGCGGCCTGGCGCGTGGCGCCCGCGGCGGTCACGGCGCTGACGGCGATCCGCTTCCTCGGCGTCAAGGTCGCCGCGCTCTCCAACGCCGACGCCCGCATGCGTACCGTGCTCGCGGACAAAGGGCTGACCCACCTGTTCGACGGGGTTTTCCTTTCCGACGAGACCGGCGCCGCCAAACCGGACCCCAAGGCCTACGCCCACGCGGCCCGCCAGCTGGGCGTGGCGCTCTCCGCGATGGTGCACGTGGGCGACGACCCCAAGGAGGACGGCGAAGGAGCCCGCGACGCCGGCGCCATCGGCGTGATCGTGGGCGGCGCCTACGCGCCGGAAAAATGCCTGCGCGCCGAGCACCTGCGGGACCTGCCGTTCGTGCTGCGGGCGCTGCTCACCGAGGGCAAGGCCAAGGGCAAATTCTCCCGGCATGTGGTGAACCTCCTGGCCAACCTGCGCGGCCTGCCCGAGGACCGGGGCCGTTCGACCGATCGCGACCTGCGTTCGATCGACGACGCCGTGACCGAGGCCTTCCGGAAGCTCCGCCTCGACAAACCGGTCCCGGAGGACGCGATCTTCGCGCATTGGCACGAGTTGCTCCCCGCGAAGCTGGCGAAACGTTGCGCCCCCCTGCGGGTGCTCGAAGGCGGCAAGCTCGTCGTGCAGTGCGAGAACACCGTCATCAAGTCCGAGGTGCGCTTCCACGAACGGGCGTTGCTCGCGAAGATCCGCGCCCTGCGCGGCTGCCAGGAGGTCCGGGCGATCTCCTTCGTCAACGCCTGAGGCCGGTCAGTCGGCCTTCGGGCGCGGCTCGTACGGGGCGAGGAACACTTCCTTGAAGTCGTAAACGTCGTCAAAATCCTCGAGCCGATCCTCGTCGGACCGCCCGAAGAGCCCGGTGTCGATGATGTTGAACACGATGTGGCCGACGTCGAGGGACTTACGCAGTCCCCAGCTCTGCAGGAGCGGGTAGGACATTGGCCCGTAGGTCTCGAGCACATGCCGGCGGAAGCCCTCGAGGAGCTGGGGGCCGGTGACATGTCGGTTGGCCCCGGCCTTGCCTTTCTTCGGCTCGCCGTGGATGTCCTTCTGGGCCTGATCGAGCCCCAGGCGCACCAGTTCGTAGGCCTGCGCCTTATAACGGGGATCCTTGGCGCGGATCTGACGGATGACCTCGGCGAAATCCATGCTCAAAGCTTGGCGAGTTCGGCGAGCAGGCGCTCGTTCTGGGCGGCCGTGCCCACGGTGAGCCGGAGCCAGCCCTTCATGCCGTAGCCGGCCAAGGGACGTACGATGACGCCTGCGCGCTGAAGTTTGGTGAACGCCTGCTCGGCCGCGGGGATGCGAGCGGCCAGGAAATTGGCGTGGCCGTCGATGACCTCGCAGCCGAGGCGCGCCAAACCAGTCTTCAGCTGGGTGATGCCGGCGGCGTTGACCTCGCGCGTGCGCCGCACGAACGCCTCGTCGTCGAGGGCGGCCTCGGCGGCGGCGAGCGCCGGCAGGTTCACGTTGAAAGGCTGGCGGACGCGGTTGAGCAGCGCGACGACCTCGGGGCTGCCCATCAGGTAGCCGACGCGCAAACCGGCGAGCCCGTAGGCCTTCGAGAACGTGCGACTGACCACGACCTTGCGGCCGGACTGCATCAAGGGACGAAGGTCGGCGCTGGCGTCGAGGTACTCGGCGTAGGCCTCGTCCAAGCAGAAGATGACATCCTCCGGCAGCGAGGCGGCGAGCGCGAGGATGTCCGCCGGGGCGTCGGTGCCGCCGGTCGGGTTGTTGGGCGAGGCGAGGAAGACGATCCGGGTCTTGGGCGTGACCGCGGCGCGCAGGGCCTTGAGGTCATGGCGATAGCCCGGCATGGGCACGGGGACCGGAGTCGCGCCGAAGAGCAGTGTGGCCAGCTTGTAGACGATAAAGGCCTGTTCGCCGAACACGACCTCATCACCCGGGCGGAGGAAAGCCTGGGCCAGCAGGATCATCACCTCGTTCGAACCATTGCCGACGATGAAATGGGCGGGGGTCAGCGCCCACTTGGCGGCGAGCTTCTCGCGGAGAAAGGTACAGCCGCCGTCCGGGTAGAGGTGGCAGACCTCGAGGGCCTTGCGGGCCGCGGCGAGACCCAGCGGGGACGGACCCAGCGGGTTCTCGTTCGAAGCGAGCTTGATCACCGAGGACGGATCCAGGCCGAACTCACGGGCGACAACTTCGATGGGCCGGCCGGCCTCGTAGGTCGGTTGGGTCAGCACCGGTCGGTTGGCTAGGTCTGAATAGGAAGCCATGCAGACACCCATCCATGCGGGTGTTGGGAGGCTTGGCAAGCGTCCGGACCACCCTACCCGCTTGCCAGTGGCTCCGCCGCGGCTTAAGCGTCCGCCATGAAGATCGTCGTCACCGGCGCCTCCGGATTCCTAGGTCGCGAGGTCTGCCTCGCCGCCCTGCGACGGGGACATGAAGTCATCGCGCTCGGCGGCTCCCGGGCGCCGACGATTCCTGGCTTGAAACAGGCGCGGGCGTTCGACCTCTGCTCGGAGGCCGCCTTGGAATCCCTGCTGCTCGAGGAGTTCCCCCAGGCCGTCGTGCACTGCGCCGCGCTGCCGACGATCGAGACCTGCCTGGCCGACCCCGCCAAGGCCCGCGCGCTGAACACGGAAGTCCCGAAGAAACTCGCCCAGCTTTGTTTCCATGTCGGGGCCAAGCTGGTCCACCTTTCGACGGACACCGTCTTCGACGGGATCGCCGGCAACTACCAGCCCACCGACCAGCCGGCCCCGCTGAATCTCTACGGGGAGACCAAGGCCGCCGCCGAGGTCGAGGTCCTCCGCTACGGACGCGAGCATGCCGCCGTTCTCCGGACCTCGCCGATCATCGGCAACTCGCCCGGCGGCGACCGCGGCCTTCACGAGCGCCTCTTCCTCGGCTGGAAAGAAGGGCGGCCCGCTTCCTTGTTCACGGATGAGATCCGCCAACCCGTCGAGGTTTCCAACCTGGCGGACGTGACCATCGAGCTGTGCGAGCGCGCCAACCTTTCGGGTCTTTATCATTGGGCCGGCACCGAGGCCCTGAGCCGGCATGAGATCGGCGTGCGGATCGCCCGCCATTTCGGGCTCGCGGCGGACCAATGGGTCAAGCCCATCAGCCGCGCGGAAGTCCCCGCCGCCGCCGCCCGCCCGCGCGACCTCAGTTTGCGCCTGCACCCGCTCGCGGGCAAACTTCGCACCGCGGCCCAATCCTTCGAGGAACAACTCGCGGCTTTGCGCGTCCCCCGGGGCTGCGAGGCGTGGGTCGAGCAGGTGACCGGCCGAAAGGTCGTGCGTCGGCTGGAGAAAGGCATAGACTTCTGAGCATGGATGTCCTGCCCCGCCAGACCGCCGACGCCGTCGCCAACATGGCGGCGGACTACCTGCTGCTGGAGCACTACCCGCGGCCGGACCGGATCCGCTTCCGTCCTTTCGCCTGGTCGGAGCCGGCCTATACCTTCGGGGTGTCCCAACCTTGGGCCAAGTACCGGGCGCAGGTGCCCGCCCATTACCCGCTGGTCCGTCGTTGCACGGGCGGCGGACTGGTCTCGCATCTGGATGACTGGACGTTCGCGCTGGTGATCCCCGCCGGACACCCGCTCTACGCCGCGGACGCCATGGCCAGTTATGCGGCGGTGCACGACGCGCTCGCCGCGGCGCTGCAGGCCCAAGGCCTGCCCGTGAAGCTCGCCCCGGCCCCGACGGGGGAACGTCCGTTCCAGTCGCCCGACGCCTGCGCCGAACGCGCCGAGCCGAACGACCTGGTGCGCAGCGACGACGGCCGCAAGGTCGCCGGGGCCGCGCAGAAACGCACCCGCAGCGGCCTGCTGCTGGAAGGCTATGTCTGGCGTCCGTTCCTGTCGGCTTGCGATTGGAGCCGCTTCGAACGCGACTTCACCGCCGCCCTGGCCGCCAAACTAGGCAGCGTACCCACCCATGTGACGGAGCCGGTCTACGACCAGCTCGACCACGAGACGAGCTGGGCTAGGTTCAACTCGCGCGAGTGGAACGAGCGGATCTGAACCCTTAGCCGAAGAGGTCCAATTCCGGCCCACCTGGTGGCTTCACCGGCTTCGACGGCTTCGGGGCTTCCGTCGTATCCTTGCGTTTCGATGCGCGCGGCGCGTCGGCGACGGGCGCGGAGACCTCGGCGGCGGCGACCTTGCCGCCCGGCAGACCATCCCCCGTCTCCAGGCCGGACAGGATTTCGCGGGCGCGGGTCACGACCGCGGGCGGCATCCCGGCGAGGCGGGCGACCTGGATCCCGTAGGACCGGTCCGCGGCCCCCGGGACGACCCGACGGACGAACACGATCTCGTCGTTCCACTCCTTCACGGCGACGGACCAGTTGCGCAGGCGGGCGAGCCGTCCGGCCAGCCGGGTCAGCTCATGGTAATGGGTCGCGAACAACGTGCGCGGGCCGGCCTGACCGGCGCCATGCAGGTGTTCCGCCACGGCCCAGGCGATGCTGATGCCGTCGTAGGTGCTGGTGCCGCGACCGATCTCATCCAGGACGACCAGCGAGCGGGTCGTGGCGTTGTTGAGGATGTTGGCGGTCTCGTTCATCTCCACCATGAAGGTCGAGTTGCCGCGGGCCAGCTCGTCGGACGCGCCGACGCGGCAGAAGATGCGGTCCACAAGACCGATCCGCGCGGCCTGCGCGGGCACCCAGGCGCCGAGGTGCGCGAGCAAGGCGATCAGGGCGACCTGGCGGATATACGTCGACTTACCCGCCATGTTCGGGCCCGTGAGCAGCGCGATCTGCTCGCCGGCGCAGCTCAGGCGGGTGTCGTTAGGCACGAAGGAGCCCGCGCCGGGGCGGGATTGCAGCATGCGCTCCACCACCGGATGACGCCCTTGGGTGATTTCCAGCGCGTCGGACTCGTCGACCACCGGGCAGACCCAGGACGACTCGCGGGCGAGTTCGGCCCAACCGCGGAGGACGTCGACCTCGGCCAGGGCCTGGGACGTGCCGAGGAGGGATTCGGCGGCCGCGAGCACCTCCGCGAGCAACGCCTGGAAAAGTTCGGTCTCCCGGGCCAGCGCCTGTTCGTCGGCGCGCAGGACCTCGCGCTCCTTGGTGCGGAGCTCCTCGGTCGTGAAACGCTCCGCGTTCACCATCGTCTGCTTGCGGATGTAATCCGCGGGGACCAGGGCGAGGTTGGCCTTGGTCACCTCGATCGCATAGCCGAAGGCGCCGTTGTAGCGGACCTTGAGGGATTTGATGCCCGTGCGGGTCTGCTCGTTGCGCTCGAAGTCGGCGATCCAGGTCTTGCTGTCGGTCGCAAGCGAACGGAGCCGGTCCAGCTCGGCGTCGAAGCCGGCGCGCAGCGCCCCGCCCTCCGCCAGGTCGACCGGCAGTTCGTCGGCCAAGGCCGCGCGCAAGCGGACCAACAGGTCGGTCTCCGGCCGGATGCGCTCGACCAACCCTTGCAACCGTCCGCCCGGCAGGGCCGCAAGCTCCTCGCGCAGGGCCGGCAACGCGGCCAAGGTGTCGCGGATGCCACCCAGTTCGCGGGGATTGCGGAGGCGGTTCTGCAGGCGGGCCAGGATGCGAGGAACGTCACGAACGCCCCGGAGCGATTCCCCGAGACGCGCGGAGGCGCCCGGATGGCGCACAAATTCGCCGACGGCCGTCTGACGGGCATGGATCACCGCGAGATCGGTCGAAGGCTCCCCGAGCCAGAGCGCAAGCAGGCGGGCACCGGCCGGCGTATCGGTGCGATCGATGCTCTCGAGCAGGGAGCCTTCGCGACCTCCGCCCGAGGCGTTGAAGAGCTCGAGGTTGCGGGCCGAGGCCGCATCGAGGAGGACCGAGGACCCGAGCCGGGTCTCCGCCAGACGGAAGAGGTTCTTGGGCCGATCGCAGAGCGAGTCGGTGACGTAGCCCAGGACCGCGCCGGCGGCGCCCAGCGCCGGGTGCGTCTCTGTCAGGCCGAAACCGGCCAGTCCATGGACGGCGAGCGTCTGGGCGACCAGCCGGGCGCCCGCGGCACCGTCGAAATTCCAGCCGGGGAGACGTGAGACCGGCCGGCCCTGCAGGAACACCTCAAGCGCCTCGCGGTGCTCGGGCGGAGGCTCCAGCCCTTCCGGCAGGAGCACCTCGCGCGGGGCGAGCGCGTGGAGCAGCGGCAGCAGCCGTCCCGGACCGACGTCGGTGGCGAGGCGGAAGTCGGCGGTCGAGACATCCAGCCAGGAGGCCTGCCATCCCTGCTTATCCCAGGCGAGCGCGACGAGGTAGTTGCCGCGCCGCGAATCGAGCTGCGAATCCTCCAAGGCCGTTCCGGGAGTGAGGATGCGCGTCAGGCCGCGGCGGACGAGTTTGCCCGCGACGGGCGCCTCGAGCTGGTCGCAGATGGCGACCTTCCAGCCCGCGGCGAGCAGCCGGTTCACGTAGGCGGGGGCCGCGTGGTAAGGCAGGCCGGCCATCGGGGTCTCATGGCGCTTGGTCAACGTCAACCCCAGCACCTTGGAGGCGACGACCGCGTCCTCCCCGAAGACCTCGTAGAAATCGCCCAGCCGGAAAAGCAGGACGGTGCCCGCCGGGAGCTTCTCGCGAAACTCTCGGTACTGACGTTGCATCGGGGTCTCCTTCTCCACGGTGGGAAAGGCAAATCCCCCGCCCCGACCGGGGCAAGGACGGAGTAGGCGCCGCGGGGCCGGGGCGCCCGGAAGTTGCTCACATCGCCTGGGCGGCGAGTTCGGACAAGGCGCTGCGGACCCCGTGCAGCAAGCGGACATTGGCCGTGATGGCGTGGCCCTTCATGCGCTCGTGGGTATGGATCAGGCCGTTGGACTTGCCGTCGAGGTAAGGGGTGTCGACCTGGTCCAGGTCGCCGATCAGCACCAGTTTGGAGCCCTCACCGATGCGGGTGATGACGGTCTTGGCCTCGTGGGGCGTCATGTTCTGCGCCTCGTCGACGATCATGAAGGCATGACCGATGGAGCGCCCGCGGATGAAGGTCATGGCCTCGATCTCGATCAGGCCGGAGTCGATCAGCCACTGGTAGGGCTTGCGCGGCTGGTTCACCGGCTGGAACTGCGAACCGAAGATCGGCTGCGGCGCCTTCATCGCCTGGGCCTTCTTCTTCTTGTTGCGCGAATCGGTGGCGACCATCTCGCGGGCGGTCGGCTGGGCCGACGCGGGGGCGCTGTTCTTGGAGAACAGGACCTCGAGGTTGTCGAAGTAAGGCTGGATGTAAGGCGAGAGTTTCTCCTCCTTCGAGCCGGGCAAGGCGCCGATATCCTTGCCGATCTGGACGACGGGGCGCGAGACGTAGAGTTTCTTGTAGGGCGAGAAATCGCTGAGCACCTGGGAGAGCGCGGCGGCGATCGAGAGGAAGGTCTTGCCCGTACCGGCGCGGCCGAAGCACGTGACGAGCTTGATGTCGGGGTTGAGCAGGGCGTCCAGGAAGATCCACTGCTCGAAGTTCTTGGGGATGACCCGCATGCCACGGGGCATCTGCAGGCCCTTGCGCGCGCCGCTGTCGGAGGACAGGAACTCGCGGTAGAGGGCGAGCGGCACGAACGCGCCTTCGCCGACATGCCGGGCGGGCTCGGTCCAGGAGTCGGAGGCGAGCATGACGTACTCGTTGAGCACCGGGGTCGCATCCGCGGCGAGCTTCAGCTGGGCCTGGCCCAGCTCGCGGAAATCGCGCATCGCGGCGGCGGTGACGGTGAGCGTGCGGTAGTCGCCGACGTCGCTGATCTCGACGCGGTCGTTGCGGTAATCCTGGACCTCGAGACCGAGGGCCTGGGCCTTGAGCGCCATGCAGGCGTCCTTGGTCACCAGCACGACGGAACCCTTGGTGGTGTCGCGCAGGTAGAGCGCGGAGGCGATGATGCGGTGATCGGGGGCGTCGACCTGCATGAAGACGGCGCGGACGCGCTCGGAGCGGGCGCCGTTGAAATGGTCGCGGATGAGCGACTCGTTCACGACGACCCGGAGTTCGCCGCCGTCACGCAGCTTGGCGTGGAGGGCGCCCGGGCGGGTCGCGTCGCCTTCGGCGATCTCCTTCAGCGGACGGTTCTCGAACAGGGCGCGGATGGAGCGGTTCACCCGGCGCGCGCTGGCGCCGAGCTGGCCGGGCTGGGTCTTCAATCGGTCGAGTTCGGAGAGCACCTCCACCGGGACCGCCACGGTGTGTTCGTCGAACTTGAAGAGGGACTCGGGATCGTGAATCAGTACGTTGGTGTCCAGGACGTAAGTCTTTTTCACGTCGATGATTGTCGGCCGGACGCCGGAAGGATGCAAACGTAAAAGGTCAGCCGGCAAACCGATCGGCCAGACCACGCAGGTAATGCCAGCTATAGATGCCGGTACGATGGCCATCGTCGAACACCAAGGTGACGGCGTAGTTGCCGAGCCGTTCCAGTCCCACGACGGCGACGCCGGGGAAACGTCGCGGGCCGTCGCCGCCCCAACGCTGGCCGAGGATGTCGACCTCACCCATGTTCTCCGCGCTCGGCGAGTGCTCGCGGAGGTATTCGCCGGAAAGCACGGATTCCACCCCGTCCTCCCAGGTGATGGCGAGGAAGGTGCCGACGATCTGGAGGTCACGCGGCGGGCGCATGCCCCACCCTGTCGGCGGCGGCGGAAGGGCGCAAGCCGGGACGAAACCTTGGGGTCGCCCTTGACTCCCCCGCCGTCCTCCAAAACCTCGTGGCACCATGGCAGGCGTCGGCAAACTCCTCAAACAGGCCCAGAAGATGCAGAAGGGCATCGCGGAAGCGCAGCAGCGCCTCGCGGACGAACGCATCGAGATCTCGCACGGCGGCGGCGCCGTCAAGGTCATGGTCGACGGCCATGGTCGCATCCAGGCGCTCACGCTCCATCCCGACTTCCTCAAGGAAGGCGCCGCGGTGGTCGAGCCGGCCTTGGTGGCCGCCCTCCAGGAGGCCGCCGACCGCGCGCGCGCCTTGCATGAGGCGACGATGTCCAAGGCGACCGCCGGCTTCCAACTGCCCGGCCTCTGAGCCTGCGTGACGCCCGCCTTCGACAAAGTCCGCCAGTTGCTCAAGCAGCTCCCCGGCATGGGCCACCGGTCCGCGGAGCGCATCGCCTTGCATCTCTTGGTCGAACGACCCGCGCGCCTGGCCCCTGTGCTCGAGGCCCTGCGGGTCGCCGCCGAGGCGGTCCGACGTTGCGAGCGCTGCGGCAGCCTCGCCGAGCACGCCCTGTGCGAAGTCTGCGTCAACCCCAAGCGGGAAGCCGCCGCCCTCTGCGTCGTCGAACAAGTGCCTGACCTCATGGCGATCGAGCGTTCGGCTTCCTACCGCGGCACCTACCATGTGCTGCATGGACGACTCTCGCCCATCAACGGCGTGGGCCCCGCCGATCTGAACCTCGCCAGCCTCGAACGGCGCCTGCGCGACGAACCGATCACCGAGGTGGTGCTGGCGCTCGGCAACGACATCGAAGGCGAGGCGACCTGCCACTACATCCGCGAGGCCATCCAGGCCATCCGTCCTTCCATCAAGGTGTCCCGCATCGGCTTCGGCCTGCCCAGCGGCAGCGGGCTCACCTTCGCCGACCCGGCGACCTTGCGCAGCGCGCTGGAGGGCCGTCGCGATGTCGGCGGCTGAAGGCTGGGGCGACTACCCGGCGGCGGCGGAAGCCCACTGGATCGGCCGAGCCGAGGCGGCGACCGACCTCCTCGGCGACGCGGCGTTCGAACGGCTGGCCCACGCGGTCGCGAGACTGTCCGACCTCTTCACGACCGAGCGGCCGGAAGGTCGTTTCCCCGATTATTTCGCGGAAGAGGAACTGCTCGCCGCCTACGGCATCTTCTTCCTGCCGCAAAGTTTCGTCCGCACCGGTTACGCCATGGCCCAGGCGATGGAACTGCGAGGCTGGCGGCCCGCTTCGGCCGTGCCCGCGATCCTCGACCTCGGCGCCGGCCCCGGGTCCTGCGGGGTCTCCGTGGCCCACCACCTCCGTCGGCGCGGCGCCGGGCGCGTCGAACTGGCGGCGGTCGACCGCTCCCCGGGCGCGCTGGCCGGACTCGAACGTTTCGCGGCGGACTTTCTCGGCGACCCCGTGACCGTGCGCACCCGCGTCGGCGACGCGGCCCGGCCCGAAACGTGGCCGGAAGGAGACTTCGACGTGATCGTCGCCGGCTTCGTGCTGAACGAGATGACCCACCTCGACGCGAAGTCGACGCTGGCCTGGTTCGCGACGTTGCGCCGCCGACTTCGTCCCGGCGGCCTCATCCTCCTGCTCGAGCCGGCGTTACGCACCACGTCCGAGCGGCTCCAGCGCCTGAGCGAACAGGTCTGCGCCGACGGCTCGCTCACGCGGGTCGGTCCGGAGCTGGACGCCCACGCCTGCCCCCAGTTGCTCGCGGGTGAGCATTGGAACCATGAATCGCGCCCCTGGACGGCGCCGGCGTCGACCAGCTACGCGAACCGTCGGCTCTTCCGGGACCTCCGCGAGGTGCGTTTCGCCTGCGCCCTCTTCACCGATGCCGCCTTGACCGACCTGCCCGCCGAAGCCGTGCGGCTCGTGTCCGATGTCCAGATCATCAAGGGTCTGCTGCGCTTCATCGTCGTGCGCGCCGGGGCCCTGCAGTCGGTCGAGGTACCGACCCGCGGCCTGTCGAAGCACGACGTCAAGGCGCTGGCGGCGACCTTCGGACGCGGCGATGTCGTGTCGTTCCCGGTCATGACCGGAGCCAAGGTCCGGCTGTCCGACCGCTCGGAGCTCCGTGTCCTCTGGACGCCGGTGCGGCTTTAACCTGAACGTAACCTCGCGGGAACCTCCATTTAACGCGGGGCTTATTGCCTCTTAGGCGGTCTTTCGGTCGATTAATCGCCCGTTGCTGACATCCAGTCGGCGGCGGTCATGATACCTATCCCCAAGATGTTTAACCGCGAACTCAGTTGGCTCAGCTTCGATCGCCGCGTGCTGGAGCTCGCGGAGGATCCGTCCGTGCCCCTGCTGGAGCGCGTCCGTTTCCTCTCGATCGTCAGCTCCAACCTCGACGAATTCTTCGAGATCCGCGTGGCGGGCATCATGCAGCAGGAGGAATCCGCCAGCCATCCGGCCACTCGCGAGTTCCTCCTGCAGGTCCTGCGCCAGGCGCATGACCTGGTGGCGGCGCAGCAGCGCTGCTGGCAGGACCAGCTCGTGCCGGCGTTGGCCGAGGCGGGGATCGTCGTCAAATCCCGGCAACAGCTCGACGAGACGGATCGCCGGGCGCTCTCGGAGCGGTTCGATCGCGAGATCCTGCCGGCGCTGACGCCCCTGGCGATCGACCCGTCGCACCCTTTCCCGGTGCTCACCAACAAGGGCCTGTACTTGCTCGTCCTGCTGCGCGTCCCGGCGACCGGCGAGCTGCGCCGCGCCGTCGTGCCCGTCCCGCGTATCCTGCCGCGGGTTCTCGCCTTGGCCGACCAGCGGGGTTTCACGCTCCTCAGCCACGTCATCCAGACGTTCCTCCACCGGCTCTTCCCCGGCCTCGAGCTCCAGGGCTCCTGGGCGTTCCGCATCACGCGCAACAGCGACCTCTACGTCGACGAGGAGGAAGCAGGCAACCTGCTCGAGGCGATCGAGGAGGAGATCCGCAACCTCCGCAAAGGGGCGACCGTCCGGCTCGAGGTCGAGGCCGACATCCCCGCCCCCGAGCTCGAGTGGTTGCTGGCCTCGACGGAACTCGCGCCGGAGAACGCCTTCCTCAATCCCGGCCCCGTGAACATGCTCCGGTTGGCGAGCCTCCTCGACCTCGTGGCGCGACCCGACCTGCTGTACCCGGCCTTCACGCCGGCCCTGCCGGCCGACGCCGCCGAACCGGCGGGGCTCTTCGCCCGGATCGCGCAGCAGGACATCCTGCTGCACCACCCTTACGAGTCGTTCGCCCCGGTGGTCGAGTTCCTCCGGCAGGCCGCCCGCGACGAGCAGGTCGTCGCCATCAAGCTCACGCTCTACCGGACCAGCGGCGACTCCCCCGTGGTCGAGGCGCTCAAGGAGGCCGCGCGCAACGGGAAGCAGGTCACCGCGCTCGTCGAGTTGCGCGCGCGCTTCGACGAACTCAACAACATCGAATGGTCCCGTCAGCTCCAGGAGGCCGGCGCGCACGTCGTCTACGGCCTCCACGGCCTCAAGACCCACTGCAAGGCCTGCCTGGTCGTCCGTCAGGAGCACGGCACGTTACGCCGCTACGCCCACCTGGGCACCGGCAACTACAACCCCAAGACCGCGCGTATCTACACCGACTTCTCGCTGCTCACGGCCGACGCCGAGATCACCGCCGACGTGGGGCTGCTCTTCAACGTGCTGACCGGGAACCTCGCGTCGCCCCAGTTCCGCCACCTGCTCGTCGCGCCGTTCGACCTGTCCCGCCGCATCGTGGCGTTGATCGAGGCCGAGGCGGCCGCGGCCCGGGCCGGCCGGCCGGCGGGCATCTTCGCCAAGGTGAACAGCCTCGTCGACCCGGAGGTGATCCGCGCGCTCCACGAGGCGTCGAACGCGGGCGTGCCGATCGACCTCGTGGTGCGCGGCATCTGCTGCCTCACCCCCGGCGTACCCGGCAAGAGCGAGCATATCCGGGTGCGCAGCTTCCTCGGTCGGTTCCTCGAGCATAGCCGCGTGTTCCGGTTCCAGAACGACGGCGGGGCGCCGATCCTGCTCATGGGCAGCGCCGACTGGATGCCCCGCAACTTCCAGCGACGCGTCGAGTGCGTCTTCCCCCTGCGCTCACCGGAGCTCATCCGCCGCATGGAGGAGGAGGTCCTCGCGACCTACCGCGACCGGACGGGCGACGCCAAGGAACTGCGGGCCGACGGGAGCTATGTCGCCTGCGACCCGCGCGGCCGCCTGGCGCCCGGGGCGCAGGAAACCTTCCTCCGTCTGGCGGCCCGGAGCGGCGAAACCGGCGTCAGCGAAGCGGGCCGGTAGAACCGAAGCAGATGCGCTCGACCGCGGCGTTGAACCCGTCGCCCTCGCCGAGCACCTCGACCTCGAGTCGCACGTAGTATAAAGGCATGGGCGGACGGAAACGCGCCAGGAGACGCACCGCGTCCTTCTCGGTCGTCACGATCATCTCCGCCTGCGCCCGGAGCGCCTGTTCCAGCACTTCGTCGAGGTCCTCGTCATTGAAGGCATGGTGGTCAAGGAACCGGCGGTTGGCCACCAGCACGGCGCCCTCGGCGGCCAAGGTCTCCTCGAACCGTTCCGGCGTCGCGATCCCGGAGAAGGCCGCGACCCGCTTGCCCCGCAGGGCCTCGAGGGGAAGCCGGCCAGGTCCGTCGACCTCGACGAGTTCACGGGCCCGGTGGGCGCAGGGGATGATCTCGGCCGTCGGATTGTGCCGGCGGATGAGCGCGACGAGGGCCGGGTCGGGCGCGCCGCTCGACTTCGTGACGAAGACGTAGGAGGCGCGGCTGAGATTGGCCACCGGTTCGCGCAGGATGCCGCGCGGCAGGAGGCAGCCGTTGCCGAAGGGGTCATGGCTGTCGACCAGCACCAGGTTGATCTGACCGCGCAGCGGCAGGTACTGCAACCCGTCGTCGAGCAGGATCGTGTCGACGCCGAAACGCCGGAGCGCGAAGCGACCACCCTCGACGCGGTCGCGGTCGACCACGATGACCACGCCGAGCGCGGCGAGGTTGCGCGCGAGCATGTAAGGCTCATCGCCGGCCTCGTCGGGCCCGACCAGGACGGAACGACCATCGGAAACCACCAACGGGTCCGGTCGGCTACCTTGCGTCAGCCAACGCCAGAAACGTTTCGCCCAGGAGTCGGAGGCGCCCTTGTAACCTCGCGAGAGGATCGCGACCTTGCGACCACGGCTGGCGAGGACCTGGGCCATCTTGAGGACGACGGGCGTCTTCCCGGTGCCGCCGACGGTGAGATTACCCACGACCACGACCTTGCACCCCAAAGGGGTGTCGCGGAAAAGACGGTGCCGGTAAAGCCAGAGCCGCAGGCGGACCAAGAGTTCGAAAACCCACGAAAGCACCCTCAGGAAGCCACCCAGCAGCCAGGCGCCGAACCCCTTCCGGCGGCCATAGACCACGCCGACGGCGAAGCCGGCGATGGCCTCGCCGAGCGAGGAAAAGAACGCACGATGCTTCGCCGCCATGGACGATTAGATGCAAAGTTGTTTGACGCAGGCAAGCATCCCGATTGAGAAGGGACGACTCCGCGCCATGCTCGTCCACCTGTTGCGCACCAAACTCCTCCGCGCCGAAGTCACCGGCGCCCGCCTCGATTACGAGGGCTCCTTGGCCATCGACCGGGAGCTGCTGGACCTGGTGGGCATGCTGCCCTACGAGAAGATCCTGATCGGCAACCTGGCCAACGGCCAGCGCTTCGAGACCTACGCCATCCCCGCCCCGGCCGGGACCCGCGAGGTCTGCCTCAACGGGGCCACGGCCCACCTCGGCAAGCCGGGGGACCTGCTGGTCATCATGAGCTTCGCGGAGGTCCCCGCCGCCGACGCCCCGGCCTGGAAACCCCGCACGGTCACCCTCGCCGATCGCAACCGCCGGATCGTCCGCCTCGAGAACCCCGCCGCCACCCCCGCCCTCCTTTCCACCTTCCAACGATGAGCAACCGTCTCTACATCCCCGGCCCGCTGACCGTCTCCCCCTCCATCGTCCAGGCGATGGGCAAACCGATGATCGGCCACCGCTCCGAGGCCTTCGTGAAACTTTACAATGACATGCAGCCGCGCCTGCAGTCCATGTTCTTCACCAAGGATCCGGTCTACCTGGCCACCAGTTCCGCCTGGGGCGTGATGGAAGGGGCGCTGCGCAACGTCTGCCGCAAGGGCGTCCTCAATTGCATGAACGGCGCGTTCTCCGACAAGTGGAACGACGTCGCCAAGCGCTGCGGCAAGCACGCGGAGGCCCTGCAGTTCGACTGGGGCAAGCCGATCGACCCGGCCGCCGTCCGCGCGGCCCTCGCCACCGGCAAGTTCGATTGCGTCACCTTCATCCATTCCGAGACCTCCACCGGCACGCTTTCGCCGATCGTCGACCTCATGGCCGTCATCCGCGAATTCCCCGACGTCATCGCCATCGTCGACTCGGTCAGTTCGTTCTCCACGCTGCCGATCAGGAAGGACGAGCTCGGCATCGACATCCTGCTCACCGGCTCCCAGAAGGCCCTCGCCCTCCCCCCTGGCCTGGCGATCATGGCCGTCAGCGAACGCGCCCGCGAGCGCGCGAAGCAGTCCCCGGACCGCGGCTACTACTTCGACCTGATCGAATTCCACGACAATCACGTCAAGGGCATGACCCCTTCGACCCCGTGTATCTCCCTGTTCTACGGCCTGCAGCAGAAGCTGGTCGAGATCGAGGCCGAGGGCCTGGAGAACCGCTTCGCCCGCCACCTCCGCCTCAACGAGCGGATGCGGGCCTGGGGCCTCGCCAAGGGGTTCTCGCTGCTGCCTGACCCCGCGTTCGGCACGCGCGGCCTCAACTGCTTCAAGAACGACCGCAACGCCGACCTCGAGCGCCTGAACAAGACGCTGAAGTCCCGCCACCAGATCGTCATCGACGGCGGCTACGGCAAGCTCAAGGGCAAGACCTTCCGCATCTCCAACATGGGGGATGAGACCGACGCCACCATCGCGACCCTGATCGGGGCCCTGGACGACTCCTTCGCCGAGCAAGGAATGTAACCGGTTTGACCATCGGTTATCATCCTACGCATGCGCAAGAAGCCCTCCAAGTCCTCCGAATCCGACGTCGCCGCCGGCGCCAAGACCCTCGTCATCGCCGAGAAGCCCTCGGTCGCCGCGGACCTCGCCAAGGTCCTGAAGGTGCCCAAGTCCGGCGACGCCTTCGAGAACGACACGTGGGTGATCTCTTCCGCCGTCGGCCATCTGGCCGAGCTGGTCGAGCCGCATGAGCTCAACCCGGATTGGAAATCCTGGACGCTGAAGAACCTGCCGATCCTCCCGCCCAATTTCGACGGCTCCCTGGCCAAGGGCGTGCTGCGCCCCCGCACCGAACGCGGCGCCGGCGAGAAATACCAGCAGCTGAAGAAACTGCTGCTCCGCAAGGATATCGGCTGCGTGGTCAACGCGTGCGACGCCGGCCGCGAAGGCGAGCTGATCTTCCACATGATCTGCGTGCTGGCCGGGGCGAAGCTCCCTGAGAAGCGCCTCTGGCTGACGAGCATGACGCCGGCCGCCATCAAGGATTCCTTCGACCACCTGCTCGACGTCTCCGAGAAGGCCGGCCTGCGCTCCTCCTCCATCTGCCGCTCGCAGTCCGACTGGATCGTCGGCCTCAACCTGACCCGGGCAGCCAGCAAGATGCTCGGCGGCGGCAAGATTTCCAAGGAAAGCGTCCACCCGGTCGGCCGCGTCCAGACCCCGACGCTCATGCTCGTGGTCCGTCGCGAGCTCGAGATCCGCAATTTCGTCCCCAAGGCCTTCTGGCGCGTCATCGCCGACTTCGGCGTCACGTCCGGCCACTACCTCGGCAACGCGCAGGTTCCCGGCGTCGCCGAGCGCAAGGAAGCCGACCGCTTCTACGACGAGGCGCAGGCCCGGCAGGTCGCCGCGGAGGCGCTCAAGCTCGGCACCGGCACGGTCGTCGACGAACGCAAGCCCAAGAAGGACAGCGCCCCGCGCCTCTTCGACCTCACGACGCTCCAGCGCGAAGGCAACCGCCGCTTCGGCTTCTCCGCCAAGACCACGTTGGCCGCCGCCCAGGCCCTCTACGAACGCCACAAGGCCCTCACCTACCCGCGCACCGACTCGCAATACCTCCCCGAGGATTACGTCGGCAACGCGAAGATGGTGCTCCAGTCCCTGGAAGGCGCCCACGCCGCCGGCGGCTTCGCCAAGGAAGCCCTCGCCAAAGGTTGGGTCGACTCCGCCGGCCGCCGCGTCTTCGACAACAAGAAGGTCAGCGACCACTTCGCCATCGTCCCGACGGGCACGCTGCCCGAGGGCCTGTCGGACGTCGAACGCAAGATCTACGACCTCGTTGTCCGCCGCTTCGTCGCGGTCTTCTTCCCGATGGCCGAGTTCGAGGAGACGGTGCGTACGACCACCGTCGGAGCTCACACCTTCCGCACCACCGGCAAGGTCCTGGTGTTCGCCGGCTGGCGCGCCGTCTGGGGTCAGGAAGCCGACGCCGAGGAAGACAAGGACAAGGAGGGCGCGGCCAATCTGCCCGCCCTCGCGCCCGCCGACGGCGAACCGCCCAAGGCCAAGGTGCATGACATCGAAGTCCGCGAGGACGCGACGAAGCCGCCGGCCCGCTACAACGAGGCTTCCCTCCTCGGGGCGATGGAAAACGCAGGCAAACAGCTGGACGACGAGGCGCTGGCCGAAGCGATGAAGGAACGCGGCCTCGGCACCCCGGCGACCCGCGCCGCCACGATCGAAGGCCTCCTCGGCCAGAAATACATCGAACGCCAGGGCAAGGAACTCGTCCCCCTCGGCAAGGCTTTCAAGCTCGAGCGCTTCCTCACCTCCAACGAGCTGCTGATGCTCGCCGATCCGGTGCTCACCGGCGAATGGGAGCACAAGCTTCGCGAGATGGAACGCGACCGCCTGGACCCGGCGGCCTTCATGACCGGCATCAAGGAGCAGGTGGCCCAGATGATCGGCAAGGTGAAGACTTTCATCGACAACCCGATCGCCGCCGAACCGCTCGACCCGGTGGTGCTCTCCCCGGGCGGCACGCCCATGCTGGCGGACGACCGCAAATACGTCTCGGCGGAGATGATCACCCAGGGCAAGAAGACCGTCCCGGCCTTGCTCGTCTACCGCGAGCTCGGCGGCCGCCCGCTCTCCCCCGCCGAACTCACCGAGCTCATCGCCTCCAAGCGCATCGGGCCCTTCAACGATTTCCGTTCGCTGAAGTCCGGTCGCAACTATTCCGGCTACATCAAGCTCGAGGATAAGGATGGCCAGCTGCGCTCGGCGCTCGACCTGCCGCCGCGCGATGGCGATCCCGATGGTGCGCCCTTCGATCCGTCCTGGCCCGTCCTCGGGAACTGTCCTGTCAGCGGCCTTCCCGTCCAGCAGACCCCGGCCGCCGGCTACCGCGTCTGCCCGACCAAGGCCAAGGAGGCCGGCGCCAAGAAGACCTTCAGCCTCAACACGGAGATGCTGAAATCGCCGGTCACGCCCGACGACGTCCGCAAGCTGCTCACCGAAGGTAAGACAGGCCTGAAGAAATTCGTCTCCAACCGGACGCGGCGCACCTTCGAGGCCTTCCTCGTCGCCGACAAGGAGAAGGGTTGGTGGTTCGCCTTCCCTCCGCGCAAGCCGAAGGCGGCCAAGGGAGCCCCGGCGGAACCGAAGGCGGACGGCGACCAGCCGTTCTGATCACTTACGGCTCTGACCACCGGCCGGCGACGGCGCCGTCACCCCTTCGTTCATCCGCGGGACGAACCCGGGCTGGGCGACCTCCCAGGACTGCAGGGGCAGTCGCTGAAGCAAAGGGAGGCGCAACTCATGCTCCATGTCGCGGAGCTCCTTGAGGTCATCTGGCGAGCCATCCTCGGCCCGACTCAGCACCTTCAGCCAGTGGGCGCGGTACCAGTCGTAGGCCTCGCGCCGGCGGCCTTCCTTCCAGAGATTGGCGGCGGCGAAGCGGGCGGCGAACCACGGGGCGGCCCGCGCCTCCGCGGCCCGCCGGTAGTAGTCGCCCGAGCGGCCGAGGTCCTTCAGCTGCAACTCGGCGACCAAGGCGGCCGTGGCGAGCAACGCCGCGTCGCCGCCCGTGCTCGCGATGCCCTCGTCGAGCAAGACCATGCCGCGCTGGGCGTACCCCCGGAGCACGTGATCCTGGATCTCCTTGGGCACCTTGGCGTAGCCGCCGCGGCGCCGGATCTCCCAATGCCCCATGTCGTTGGCCACGGCGAGGCCGGTGTTTTCCCAGAAGAAGCGCGACCGCGGGTCGAGCGCGCAGGCGGCGCGCATCAGCAGCTCGGTGCCTGCGCGGTCGTTCTTCCGCTCCCAGAGCACGTAACCGCGGATCCAGGTGAAGTCGGCCACGACGGTGCGGAAGCCACCGAGGACGCCGAGCAGGACGCCCTGCCCGACCGTGGGTTCGAGTTCGCGTCGGCCGATCTCCGGCAAGGCCAGCCGGGCCCGGCGCCAGGACTGGTCGGCGAACACCCCGACCGCGAGGAACAGGGCGAACAAACCGACCCAGGGCAAGGTGCGCCGCATGCTCAGATTTCCCTCCGCCGGAACAGGAAGGTCGCCAGAACCAGGAAGGCGACGACGTACGCCACGCCGGACAGGAAGACCCACGGCAAGGTGCCGGCGGCCACCTGATGGGGCGCGAGCACCAGCGCATCGCCGAGGTTGAACTGCTGCAGGTTCGGCAGGAGGTGCGTGAGGAGCCAGAGCGCGGCCTGGCCGACGCCGGGCTCCGCCGGCTTGAGCAACAACTCCTGCGAGAGCCATTGCAGCTGACCGGCGAGCACGGCGAGCGCGCCGACGACGACGGCGAAGAGGAAGGTGCGGGCCGCCGCGGCCACCGCGAGGACCATCGCGACGACCACGCCCAGTCGCAGCCATTGCAACGCGGCGTACAGCGCGAGACCGGCGAGGTCGCACTCGGGCGGCGCCAGCCGTCGGTCGGCGGCGAGTTGCGCGAGTTCCGCCGCCCGCCAGCCGAGCATGGCGGCCAGCAAGGCGGCGAGCACCAGGACGAAGACCCCGAGGACGGCCCAGATGCCCAGGAACTTGCCGGCGAGGAACTCCGCGCGGCTCAGCGGCTTGGCGAGGAGCGTCAAGGCGGTCCGGTTGTCGATCTCGGCGAAGAACAGCTGCGCCGTCATGACCACGCCCAGGATGGACCCGAAGAGAAAGAGTCCCCCGAAACCGAAGTCGGCCAGGAACTTGAGCTCGCTATGCCCGAAGTCGAAGACGCGCACCGCGCCGGAGGCGAGGACCAGGGCCGCGCCCAGGATGAACAGGAAGGCGAAGAAACGCTGCCGGATAGCCTCGAGGAAGGTGATCCGGGCGATCCAGAGCGAACGATGGCAGGCGGCTTTCATCAGGCGTCGCGGCTACCGGTGACCAGCTCGCGGAAGAGTTCCTCGAGCGAACGGCGGGGATGGGTGACGGCGCCGAGGCGGGCGCCATGGGCGACGAGCGCCGCCTCCGCGGCGGCGAGGGCGGCGGGCGTGAGGGCGTCGACGGTCAGGACATGCCGGTCGCGTCGTTCCAACACCTCCTCGACCGCCCCTTCGAGGACAAGGCGTCCCTTGTCCATGATCGCGACGCGGTCGCAGACCTGCTCGACCTGACCGAGGAGGTGCGAACAAAGCACCACGGTTTTCCCGCGAGCCCGCATCGCCTCGATGATCCGTCCGATCGCGGCGGCGCCGACCGGGTCGACCCCGGCGGTAGGTTCGTCGAGGATGACGAGTTCGGGATCATGCACGATGGCCTGGGCCAGACCGATGCGCTGCAGCATGCCCTTGGAGTAGGTGCCGACGAGCCGACCGGCGGCCTCGCGCAGATCGACCAAGGCGACCGCCTCCTCGACGGCTGACTCCACCCGGTCGGAAGGGACCCCGCTCAGGTGCGCGCAGTAGCGCACGAGTTCGCGCCCGCTGAGGAACTTATGAAAGTAGGGAGCCTCCGGCAGGAAGCCGGTCCGGGCGCGCGCCTCCGCCGTCGCCGAAGGCAACCCGAGGATGGAGACCTCGCCGGCGGTGGCGGGGACGAGCCCGAGCACCACCTTCAACGTGGTGCTCTTGCCGCAGCCGTTGGGCCCCAGGAGCCCGTAGACCTGACCACGCGGGATGGACAACGACAGGTCATCCACCGCCCGCAGCTTGACGCCCTTCAGCCCGACGCGGAAGTCCTTGGTGAGGTGGCGCACCTCGATGGCGGGAGCGGCCGTCATCGCCGGATCGAGAAATCGGTCGCGGTGCGGACACCGGCGAAGTCTCGCATTTCCGCGGAGCGGATGTGCCCGTCCATGGTCCGAGCCAGCTGTTCGGTGTAGGCCTCGACCTCCTGGCCGGCCCCTTCCACGTGCAGGTAGACACGCCCGTCCGGCAGGTTCTGGACAAAGCCCGTGACGTCGTAGCCCCGGGCGACCTGCAAGGCTTGGGCGCGGAATCCGACCCCTTGGACGCGTCCCGTATACCAGACTTCACGATGGGAGACATGGGTTGACATCGCGGAGAAGATGCTAAAAAGTGGTCTTTCCTGCAATCTTCAGCAATAACATTCCCCATGCTCTCCCCCCTCGCATTCCTGAACGGCGAAACCGCCATGATCATCCTGATCGTCGTGGTCCTCCTTTTCGGCGGCTCGAAGCTGCCGGAACTCGCCCGCGGCATGGGCAAGGCCAAGCGTGAGTTCAAGAAAGCCTCCGAGGAGGTCGAGGATGAGGTCCGCAACGCCGTCCACGAGGACGAGCAGCGCAAGGCCCGCCTCAAGGCCATCGAGGAAGAGGAACGTGCCCGGATTCGCGCCAAGCTCGAGGAAGAAGAGCGCGCGAAGCGGGCCCAAGACGGCAAGCAGAACTGACACCCCAGGGGCCGGCAACGGCCCCTTTTGATTGCCAGTCATGTTCACAGGACTCGTCCACTCCACCGGCCAGGTCGTCGAGTTGTCTCCTCGGCCGCAAGGCGCCCTCCGGCTGACCGTCCAGTCCCCCCTTTTCACGGCTGCCCGCCCAGGCGACAGCATCGCCCATAACGGGTGTTGCCTGACGGTCACCGACCCGGTCGGCGACCGGGCCTCCTTCGACCTCCTGGCCGAGACGCTCCGGCTCACCAACTTGGGCGACCTCAAGGTCGGCGACCTGGTCAACCTTGAGCCCAGCCTCCTCCCGACCGACCGCCTCGGTGGTCACTTCGTCACCGGGCACGTCGACGCCTGCGGCACGATCGCCTTCCTGGGCCAAGACGGCGCGGATTGGCGGTTCGACGTCGACGCCCCGGCGGCGGTCCTGGACTTGGTCGTCAAGAAGGGTTGCGTCGCGGTCGACGGCATGTCGCTGACCGTGGCTGAACTCCGCCCCGGTGGTTTTCGCATCTGGCTGATCCCGCACACGCTCGCCGTGACCAACCTCGCCCGCCGCCGGGCCGGGGAACGGGTCAACCTCGAGTCGGACTTGCTCGCGAAGTACGCGGCCAAGCTGCTCCGCCGGGAGTAAGCGTCACCGTCCGGAGAGGGCGTTCAGGCGCTCCTGGATACGTAAAGCCGCCGCGGTCTCGTCCTCCTCGCGGGACAGGCAGGGAAAATCCTCGAACGTCAGATCGACCCGTGAAAACGGCAGCGGCAACGCAAACCGATCCCAGTTACGCAGGCGCCAGCACCGCGAATAATCCAACCCCATGAGGATGATGGGGCGGCCGGTCAGTTTGGCCAAGGCCACGACGCCGGTCTTGCAGACCCGGGCCGGCCCCTTCGGGCCATCCGGGGTGATGCCGGCATGCTCGCCCGCCCGCACGACGCGGGTGAGCGTCATCAAGGCGGCGGCGCCGCGCTTGCTCGAGGAACCCCGGACCGCCTTGAGACCCATGAGGCGGAAAAAGGCGACCAACCAGCCGCCGTCTTTACTCGTGCTGATGAGCGCATTGATGGGGCGGCGGAAAAACCGTCGGCCGACGAGCCCCGAGACGAAGAGCCGGTCGTGCCATAGGACGATGATCCGACCGCCGTCGGCATCATCGACCATAGGCCGGTTCGAACGGATACGCAAGGTGCCCAACCAGAGACGAAGCAGGAGCGCGAACGGAGCCACCCAGAGCCAATGGTACCAAGGCACCACCGCAGGGGTCTCAGGAAGGGCTGGAGCCGGGGCCGACACATCCCCACTTACGCACCGCCCGGACGGAAGTTCAAACACTTACCGCAAACCCAGCGCCTGTCGCACCGCCGGCCGGGTCAGCAGATGGAGGAGCGGCCGGGAGAAAAGGTCGGGCTGGTCGGCGGCCCAGGCCGCGAGTTCCGCCGGCGTCCGCCAGAGCACCGCGTCGACCTCGAAGGCGGCCGGAAAGCAGCGTTCGGCCGGACGTCGCAGGAGGTAGGAACGCACGAATTCACGGCCGAGGTCCTCATGCTGCGGGGCGTAATCGATCTCCGCGAGCTCGGCGGGGGCGACGTGGACGCCGAGTTCCTCGCCTAGTTCGCGGACGGCGGCGGCCAGGTAGGCCTCCCCGGCGTCGACATGGCCGGCGCAGGACGAACTGAGCTGGCCCGGGCAGTTGTCCTTGGCGAAGGAACGTCGCTGGAGGCACAGTTGCCCGTCCGGTCGCAGCCAGAAGATGTGAACCGCCCGGTGCAGGAGTCCGCGCCGATGGATCTCCCCGCGGCGCTCCCGCCCGATGACCCGATCCTCGGCATCGACGACATCGAACACCTCGTCGGGTGACTGGCCGACCTCGGGATTCATGCGCGGCCGAGATCCATGATGATGTTCCATCGCTTGGTCAGCTCCCGATCGTGCTTCTTCCACTGCGGATCCCAGGCGGCGAGCTGGTTCCAGAACCGGTCCGAGTGGTCCATGTGACGGCGATGGGCGAGCTCATGCAGGATGACATGGTCGTGCAGGAGCGGCGGCAACAGGACGAGCCGCCAGTTGAGCGAGAGCGCGCCCGCGGCCGAGCACGACCCCCAGCGGGTGGTCTGGTCTCGGACGGCGACCTGGGCCACCGTCACGCCCACCCGGCGGGAAAGCCGCTCGACGGCGAGGGTCAGCCCGGTCTCCGCGAAGCGTCGCAAGGCGCGGGCGGCCCCCGGCTCCGGCGCGGCGGACGGGAACGTGAGGTCGACGCGATCCTCGGCGTGGGTGAACTTCAGCGAGGCACGGGCGCCCTCAGCGAGGCAGACCTCCATCAGGCGGTCATCGAGCGTCGCCCAGGGGTACTTGCGGAGATGATCCAGCAGGGAAGCCTGCACCGGCCGGGCCTTCGCGATCACCTTCTCCAACCAGGCGAGGTTGGCCTGCAGGAAGGCGAGCGCCGACGCCTCGGAAGCCTGCGGCGGGTAGGACAGGATGACCTTCGGTCCAGGACGGACGGCCAGACGGATGCGCAGGGAACGCGCGGAGACGCGCGGCCAGACCTCGACGGCGCGGTCCCCGAGCCGGACGACGAGCGGTGAACCGTCCGCGCGCATGTCAGCCGTGGGCGGCGTTGGCCTCGGCGGTACGCACGACCGCGGCGGTGTGTCGTCGCAGGGCGGAATCCGGGTCGATGCCGGCGTCGCGGCAGGCCGCGACCAGTTCGAACAGGCGGCGCCCCGCGGCGGCCTCGTCGAGCCCCTGCGCCTGCGCGTCGACCTGGGCGACGTCGACGGTCGCCCCGACGTCCAGCTGCTTCTTGCGGACCTGTTTCCAGACCTCGCGCGCCGTGAGGATCGAATTCAGCGCGGGCGGCAATTCCTTGAAGACGGTCGGCTTCGCCGCCCCCTTCTCCCGCAGCTTGATCTGCTCCCATTGCTTCACGACCGCCTCGGGGTCGCCGAGCTTGGCGCCGGCGCCGAACACGTGCGGGTGTCGGCGGACCATCTTTTCGTTCACCTCGCGGGCGACGTCGTCGAAAGTGAAATGACCGGCCTCGGCGGCCATCTGCGCATGCAGGGCGACATGGAAGAGCAGGTCGCCCAGTTCCTCGCGCAGGTTGGGGAGGTCGTCGCGGTCGATGGCCTGCAACAGTTCGCTGACTTCCTCCACGAGGCAGTCGCAGAGGGTCCGGTGGGTCTGCACCCGGTCCCAAGGACAGCCGTCAGGGGCGCGCAGCCGGGCGGTGGTGGCGAGCAGGAGGTCGATGCCGGACATGCCTGTCATCGAGACGACCGCGGCGAGGGAGTCAAAACGATTGCCAGACGGCCGCGGAGCGGTTCCGTGGAGGGCGTGGACAAGCTGACGGAAATCATGGACGCCAAGCGCCGGGAAATCGCCCCGTTCGCCCGCCCCGTCACCGACGCCGAACTGGCCGCCTTCGCGGGCCGCCGGCTACCGCCCGGATTCCGTCAGTCCCTGGATGTCCCGGGGCGCCTGACCGTCATCGCCGAGGTCAAGCGGGCCTCCCCGAGCGTGGGTCAGATCAAGGCCGAGGTCGACGCCGTCGCCCAGGCCCGGCTCTACGCCGAGGCGGGCGCGGACTGCCTGTCCGTGCTGACCGAGACGACTTACTTCCAGGGTCGTCTCGCCGACCTGATCGAGGTGACCCACGATCAGGCGAAGCGCCCCGCTCCCCTGCCCTGCATCCGCAAGGACTTCATGGTGCACCCGTACCAGGTACTGGAGGCGGCCCAGGCCGGCGCCCGCTGCATCCTCATCATCGTCCGCGGGCTGACCGACGACGAGATCCGCCCGATCCATCGCGCGGCGAAGCTCGCCGGCCTGGACACCCTTTTCGAGGTCCATGACGAGGCCGAGCTCGAGCGCGCGCTCACGCACGACCCGGACATGGTCGGGGTCAACAACCGCAACCTCTCGACCTTCCAGATCGACCTGACCTTCGCCGAGCGCGTCATCCCGCGGATGCCCAGGCACGTGCTGAAGGTCGCCGAGAGCGGCATCAAGACCCCGGCGGACGCGGCCCGCATGCGCGCCGCCGGCGCCCACGCCTTGCTGGTCGGCGAATCGCTGATGCGCGCCGCCGATCCGGCCGAGCTGCTGCAGGCCTTCCGGCGCGCATGAGCGACGGCCCGCTCAGCCTGTCGGAGACCCGCGAGCTGCTGGCGCGATTGGCTCACATGCCGAAGAAATGGCTCGGCCAGAACTTCCTGGTGGACGGCAACATCGTCCGCAAATCGCTCGAGCTCGGCGAGGTCAAGGCCGGCGACACCGTCGTCGAGGTCGGCCCGGGGCTGGGCACGTTGACCCGCACCTTGCTGGGCGCGGGCGTCGACCTGTTCGCCGTCGAGGCCGACCGCACGATGGTCTACCACCTCGAGACCACGCTGCAGCCCCGGTACCCCGCGACGTTCCATCTCCACGAGGGCGACGCGGTCGACTTCCCGCGGGCCGGCCTGAAGGACGCGACCGACGGCTCGTTCAAGGTCATCGCGAACCTCCCTTACGCGATCTCCACCCCCTGGATGGACGCGATCTGCGCCGGGCCGCATCCGGCGCTGATGGTGCTGATGTTGCAACGCGAAGCCGCCGAACGACTGACCGCCGAGGTCGGCACCGGGCATTGGTCGGCCGTGACCGCGCAGGTCCGGCTCGCCTTCGAACGCGTGAAGGTCCACCCGGTGCCCGCGCAATCGTTCAACCCGCCGCCCAAGGTCGACTCCTGCCTGCTCGTCCTGCGCCGCCGCGCCGACGCCCGTCGCCTCAGCCCCCGCGCCCGCGAGGTGGCCCGCCTGCTTTTCACCCAGCGGCGCAAACAGGTCGGCTCGGCCGCCCGGAAACTCTTCCCGGACCAGGCCGACGTGGCCCGCTGGCTCGAGGCGCTGCCCGCCTTCGGGGTGACGTCGCTGGCCCGTCCCGAGACGATCCCGGCCGAGGCCTGGCTGACCCTTTGACCCGCCTGGGGTTGCTTTCCTCGGAATCCCTGCTCCTTATCCCCCCATGTCCGTCAAAGTAGGCCTCGTCTCCCTCGGTTGCGCCAAGAACCTGATCGATTCCGAGATCATGATCGGCCATCTCGCCCAGGCCGGCATGGCCATGACCCCCGACGCCGCCGAGGCCGACGTGGTCATCGTCAACACCTGCTCCTTCATCGACGCCTCCAAGCACGAGGCGCTCGAGGCGATCTACGAGATGAGCGACGGCAAGGCCACCGCCCGGAAGAAGGGCCAGAAACTCATCGTGGCCGGCTGCATGGCCCAGCGCTACCAAGGCGCCCTGCCCGTCGTCGAGGGGGCCAAGGGGCGCGTCGAGCTGCCGAAGGTCGACGCCTTCATCGGGCTCGACCAGGTGACGAACATCGTGCCCGTCATCCGCAAGGTCCTCGGGGGCGACGCGGGGAAGACGGAATTCCTCGCCAAGACCACGACGTTCATCCCGGACTTCGATACGCCGCGCTTCCGCCTGACCCCGCGACACGCGGCCTACATCAAGATCGCCGAAGGCTGCAACCACCCCTGCTCCTTCTGCATCATCCCCCGCATCCGCGGTCGTCACCGCAGCCGCACGGTGGAGTCCGTGGTGAAGGAAGCCCGCCTGCTCGTCGCCGACGGCGTCAAGGAGATCAACCTGATCTCCCAGGACACGACCTACTTCGGGATGGACCGCTGGACCGACGCCCGCCCTAACCCGCGGAGCAAGGTCGATTCCTCCAAGGGCGAATCCCTCGCCTCGCTGCTCCGCGAGCTCGACGCCATCGCCGGCGACCACTGGATCCGCCTGCTCTACACCCACCCGGCCCATTGGAGCGACGAGCTCATCGAGACGATCGCGCAGTCCCGGCACGTCACGCGGTATGTGGATATCCCCTTGCAGCACATCTCCGACCGCATGCTCACGGCCATGCAGCGGGAGACCGACGGCGCCTACATCCGCGACCTCATCCGACGCATGCGCGCCGGCATCCCCGACCTGGTCATCCGCACCACCTTCATCGTCGGGTTCCCCGGCGAGACCGAGGAGGACTTCCAGGAGCTGCTCGATTTCCTGGCCACGACCCGCTTCGACCGCGTCGGCATCTTCAAATACTCCAAGGAGGAAGGCACCAAGGGCGCGAGGATGGAAGGACACCTCGCCGACGAGGTGAAGGCCGACCGCCACGCCCGCGCCATGCTCCTGCTCCAGCGCCTCTCGAAGGAACGCGGGGAAGCCTTCGTCGGTCGCAAGCTCCGGGTGCTGGTCGAAAGCCCCGGCGTGGCCCGCAGCGCCGGCGACGCCATGGAGATCGACGGCATCGTCCAGGTGCCGAAGAAGCTACCCGTGGGCGAGTTTGCCGAGGTCACCGTGACCGGCGCCCTCGAGTACGACCTGATCGCCCGCTGAGGCTCAGGCCTCCGGCTCGCGCTCCGCGGCGGCGGCTTCCGCCGAGGCCGAGGCCGCCGGCGAGTCGCTGAGCCGGATGAGCGCGTCGAGCGAGGAGAAGTGGCGCGTCCAGTCGGTCATGTCCGGGATGTCGCCGACGACCGTGGAGAAGAGCTCGCGCTTCTCCTGCTTGAGTTCCTCGATGCGCTCCTCGACGGTCCCCGGCGCGATCATGCGGTAGATGAGCACGGGGTTCTTCTGGCCGATGCGGTGCACGCGGTCGACGGCCTGGGCCTCGACGGCGGGATTCCACCACGGGTCGAGCAGGAAGACGTACTCGGCGGTGTTCAGGGTGATGCCCGTGCCGCCGGCCTTGAGGGAGGCGAGGAACAGGGCCGGACCCTTGGTCTCCTTGAAGCGTTCCACCGGCGTCGAGCGGTCCTTGGTCTCGCCGGTCAGCTCGAAGACCGGCAGGTGCGGCAGGTCGCGGGCCAGGGCGGACTTGACGCGCTCGATCAGCGACACGAACTGCGAGAAGACGACGGCCTTGGAGCCGTTCGCGGCGACCTCCGCCAGTTTCGAGACGAGCAGGGTGATCTTGCCCGAGTGCGCGGACGGACAGCCCGAGTTCTCGGGGAGCAGCCCGGGGTCGCAGCAGACCTGGCGCAGGCGCATCAGCAGCGTGAGCACCGAGGTGGCGTCGCGGGAGAGCAGGCTCGCCAATTCGCCGGAGAGCCCGCTGCCCTGCGTGAGGTGCTGGTAGAGGGCCCGTTGCTCGTGGGTGAGCGGACACGGCAGGACCACTTCCATCTTCGGCGGGATGTCGGCGGCGACGTGGCGCTTGAGGCGCCGCAGCACGAACGGCGAGACCTGACGGCGGACCTTGCCCAGGGCCGCCTGCGGATCGCGGAGCATCATCCGCTCGAACTGGGCTCGCTTGCCGAGCAGACCGGGCATCAGGAAACGGAAGATCGTCCAGAGGTCCGTGGGACGGTTCTCCAGCGGGGTGCCGGTGATCGCGATGCGGTGCGTCGCCTGCAAGGCCACGCAGGTCTGCGTCGTCTTGGACTCGGGGTTCTTGATCGCCTGCGCCTCATCGAGGACGGCATAGCCGAACCTGGTATTCGCCAGCTGGTCGGCGTGCCGGCGCAGCTGCGTGTAGCTAGAGATCCATAACCGGGCCTCGGGATTGCGCACGAAATCATCGTCCGCCGTCAGGACCGCGACACCCGCGCTCAGTTCGGGATGGAAGCGCTTGATCTCGCCGATCCAGACGGGGATCACGCTGGCGGGGCACACGATGATGGTCCGCTCGCCGACCGGGCGCGAGGCCAGGAGCGCCAGCACCTGGACGGTCTTGCCGAGACCCATCTCATCCGCCAGCAGCGGGTGCGCGCCGAGTTCGCAGAGCCGGGCCAGCCAGGCCACGCCCTTGGCCTGGTAAGGGCGCAGGTGGGCGGGCAGGTCATCCGGGGCGACGGGTTCCTGCAGCAGACGGTCCTTCCAGGCCTTGAGCTCGTCGTTGAGCTTGAGCGCGCCGACGGCGGCATGGTCGAAGAGCGACAGCAGCAGGTAGCGGGGCACCTCACCCTCCTTGGCCCGCCAATCCTCCGAGAAGTCCGCCACGGCCGCGTTGTAGGCGACGACGCCCTTGCCCGGCAGGATCACCGGGCGACCCCCGGCCTTGAGCAACAGCTTCTGCTCTTCCGCCAGCAGGCGGTGCTTGCCCGCCTTGAGCCGCCAGTTGAGGCGGAAGGATTTGCCGTCCGCGCCGGACTCGGCGTCGGCGTCGACCTCGACCTGCAGCTGCTCGTTGCGGAAGATCTCCAGGGCCTCCTCGCCGACGAGCCGGAAACGCTTGCGCCACTCGGCTAGCTCCTCGCGGACGAACCGCTCGATGCGACCGATGTTATCGATACCCCAGGTGCCGGCGGCCTTGCCGTAGGCGAAGCCGGCGCGGTGGGCCACGGTGGAGAAACGGAACAAGGTCTGCCGCTGCTCGTCGGAAAGCTCGTCGCCGGGCACCGCGCCCGGACCGAAGCAGCTCCAGGCATGGCCGCCGCGGCCCGACCAGGAGGCGGAAGCCGTCAGACCGCCCGGGGAAAGCTCGAACGCCACCTGCAGCTTCAGCGCCGCCCGGGCGCCGGCGTCCTTGCGCTCCGGCTCGACGGGGGCCGCCGGCGCCGCCGCGGGAGCGGAGTCGTCGACGGGGGAGATCTCATCCGCGAGCAATTCCTCCACCTCGTACATGCCGGCGACGGCGTACGGCGCGCCGTTCTCCTCCTCCGGTAGCGAGGTTCGCCATTCGATCCGACCTTCCCCGAGTTCGATGACGGCGCGGACCGTCTGCGTCTCCGTCCGGGTGACGGCCTCGGCGGCGTGCGGCTTCAACTCGAGGGAGCGGACGAGACCCTCGGTGTAGATGCGGCGACCTTCCTCGAGATCGGCCTTCCGGAACGTCTTCTCCCAGGATTCGGGCAGGGACGCGAACCACCGTTCCAAGGCTTCCGTGGAATACGAACGATTGGCCGGTCGCGGGGTAGACATCGACGGGACGGCATTAAACCTGCCCGAATTCCTCGATACAATCCCCAATCTTGGCCCTAAACGCTCATAACTAGGCACGGTCTGGACTTGTTTCCCCGAAAGACGGAAGCCTAATATCGGTTACCTTTATCGGTCACCGAAATGAAACACTTGAGCGTAGGAACCCGTTGGAACGCCGACCTTGTCGCCGCTTACCATGAGCGCTGGACGCAGGACCCCCTGTCCGTGGACACCGAATGGCGTACTTTCTTCGAAGGCTTCGAGCTGGGGCTCAGCCTGCCGCCTAAGCCCGGCAAGTCCGCGCCCGGCCCGGCCGGCTCCGTCGACGCCGTGGCCCAGTTCAAGGTACTGGCCGCCATCGAGGCCTACCGGATGCTCGGCCACCTCCAGGCCCGCATCAACCCCCTGCTCGACCCCCAGCCTCACTTCGGCCTGACCGACAAGGCCCTGGGACTCGATGGCATCGCCCCCGACCGTTCCTTCCACACGGGCGACTTCCTCGGCGGCAAGACCTTGGCGCTTTCGGAGATCCTGGCGAAGCTCCGGGCCATCTACTGCGGCCCCATCGGGGTCGAGTTCACGCACATCCAGGACGGCGCCCGGCGCCGCTGGCTGCAGGAGCGCACGGAGTCGTGCGGCCTCCGCCCGGCCTATGACGCCGACACCCGCCGCCGCTTCCTCCGCACCCTCGTCCAGGCCGAGCAGTTCGAACGTTTCCTCCACCGCACGTTCGTGGGCGCCAAGCGCTTCTCCGTCGAAGGCGGTGAGACCGTGATGAACGCCCTGGAGCAGCTCCTCCACCGCGCGCCGGGCCTGAAGATCACCGACCTCGTCGTCGGCATGGCCCACCGCGGTCGCCTCAACGTGCTCGTCAACCTGTGCGGCAAGAAGGCGGAGCACCTGTTCCGCGCGTTCAACGAGAACCACATCCCCGACACGACCCATGGTGACGGCGACGTGAAGTATCACCTCGGCTACGAGGGGGAACGCACCGTCGACGGCCAGCCCGTCGCCGTCACCCTTGCCTTCAACCCGAGCCACCTCGAGGCCGTCAATCCCGTCGTCCTCGGCCGCGCCCGCGCCCGCACGGATCTCCAGGACAAGGCGTCGCGCTCCCAGATCCTCCCGGTGCTCATCCATGGCGACGCGGCTTTCGCCGGTCAGGGTATCGTGATGGAGACCCTTAACCTCGCCGGCCTCAAGGGCTACGGCGTCGGCGGGACCCTCCACCTCGTCACGAACAACCAGGTCGGTTTCACGACGAACCCGGACGAGGCGCGCACCGGCCGCCATTGCACCGAGATCGCCAAGTTCACCGAGTCGCCGATCTTCCACGCCAACGGCGACGACCCCGACGCCGTCGTGCTCGCGACCGAGCTCGCCCTCGAATACCGCCAGCAGTTCGGCGCCGACGCCGTCGTCGATATCGTCTGCTACCGCCGCTACGGCCATAACGAGACCGATGAGCCCTTTTTCACCCAGCCGGTCCTCTACCGCAACATCGCCGCCCATCCCTCCGTCACCGAGCTCTACGCCTCGCGTCTGACCCAGGCGGGCTCCGCGCCGGACGGCGAACTGGCCAAGCTCCGGACCGAGAACGACGTCCTGCTCGAGGCGGCCCAGGCCCGCGCGCTCGAGGCCATCAAGGCCGAGATCGCCGAACGCCAGAAGGCCCCATTCGGCGTGCGTCCCTTCCGCTCCCCTTACGAGCACCTGGTCCCGACCGCCGTCAGCGCCGAGCTCCTCGGCAAGGTGGCCCCGCACCTCTGGCAGATGCCGCCGGACTTCGCCCCGAACCCGAAGATCAAGCGTCAGCTCGACCTGAAGGCCGAAGCCTTCAAGTCCGGCGCCAACTTCGACTGGAGCCTCGGCGAAGGCCTCGCGTTCGCCACCCTCCTCGCCGAAGGCCACCCCGTGCGCATCTCCGGCCAGGACGTGGAGCGCGGCACCTTCTCGCATCGCCACGCCGTCCTGCACGACCCCTCCAACGACGCCGAGTACTGCCCGCTCAACGCCGTCGGCGGCGCCGCCATCGAGCTCGTGAATTCCTCCCTCTCCGAGTACGCCGTGCTCGGCTTCGACTATGGTTATTCGCTCGAGGCGCCCGACTCCCTCGTGATCTGGGAAGCCCAGTTCGGCGACTTCGCCAACGGCGCGCAGATCATGATCGACCAGTTCATCGCCTCGGCCGAGTCGAAATGGAACCAGACCAGCGGCCTGGTCATGCTGCTACCGCACGGCTACGAAGGCCAAGGCCCCGAGCATTCGTCCGCGCGCCTCGAGCGCTTCCTCCAGCTCTGCGCCGAGAACAACCTGCAGGTCGTCCAGCCCACCACGCCCGCGCAGCTGTTCCACGCCCTGCGCCGTCAGGTCAAGGCCGAGCTGCGCAAGCCGCTCGTCGTCATGACCCCGAAGAGCCTGTTGCGCCACAAGGCCTGCGTCAGCAAACTGACGGACCTGACTTCCGGCGGCTTCCAGGCGATCCTTCCCGACCCGACGCCGGCCGCGAAGACCGAGCGGCTGCTCCTCTGCTCCGGCAAGGTCTACTTCGAGCTCGAGGCCGAACGCGCCAACCGCAAGGACACCACCACGACGATCGTGCGCGTGGAGCAGTTCTACCCCTTCGACGCCGCCACCTTGGCGCGGCTCCACGACCAGTACGGCGAGCCGAAGAAAGTGGTCTGGGTGCAGGACGAGCCCCGCAACATGGGTGGCTGGTCCTTCGTCGCCCCCCTCATCGAGGAGACGCTGGAGTTGCGTCCGACCTATGCGGGTCGCGACGCGGGCGCTTCCCCGGCGGTGGGTTCGCTTTCGGTCCACAAGATCGAGCAGGCCGACCTCATCCGGCAGGCCTTCGAAGCCTGATTCGGCGACCGGAGCCGTCTGGTGGTCGATTTTGACCACCTGCAACCCTGAAACGCCCGTCCTAGGTCGATTAAAGGCAGATTTCCCCGTTGAAACCCCTCGAAAGGGGTTCCAATTTCCAGACCTACTCACTTTTCATGGCTGTCGACGTCAAAATCCCCCCCATGGGAGAATCCATCACCGGCGGCCTGCTCGCCGCTTGGTTGGTGAAAAACGGGGACGCGGTCCGCAAAGGCCAGCCCCTGTTCTCCTACGAAACCGATAAGGTCACTTCCGAAGGCACCGCTGAGGTCGATGGACGCATCACCATCGCCGTCGAGGCGGGCACCGAAGTCCTGGTTGGTCAGGTCGTCGCCAGCATCGAAGCCGGCGCCGCCGGCAATGCTCCCGCCCCCGCGGCCGCTCCGGCCGCCGCCAAGCCGGCCGCCCCGGTCAGCGCCGCCGCCCCGGCTGCGCCCGTCGCCGCCCCGGTCATCGCCAAGTCCGGCGCCGCCGCCGAAGTCTCTCCCGCCGTCCGTCGCCTCTCCGCGGAGACCGGCCTCGACCCCGCCGCCCTCGAAGGCACCGGCAAAGCCGGCCGCGTCACCAAGGGCGACATGCTCGCGGCGCTCGCCGGTCAGGCCCCGATCAAGGCCGTGGCTCCGGTCGCCCCGGCTCCTGCCGCCGCGGCCTCCCCGGCCGTGGAGATTCCCTCGCGCACCGGTCGCACCTCCCGCAAGCGGATGTCGCCGCTGCGTCGCAAGATCGCCGAGCGCCTCGTCCAGGCCAAGTCGGAGACGGCGATGCTCACCACCTTCAACGAGGTCAACATGGCCCCGGTGATGGAACTGCGCAAACGCCACGGTGAGGAATTCCTCAAGAAATACGGGGTCAAACTCGGCTTCATGTCCTTCTTCGTGAAGGCCGCCGTCCAGGCGATGAAGGAAGTCCCGGCCATCAACGCCCAGCTCGACGGCGACGACATCATCGAGAACCACTTCTTCGACATCGGCGTGGCCGTCGGCACCGACAAGGGCCTGATGGTCCCCGTGGTCCGCGACTGCGACCAGCTCAACTTCGCCGGCATCGAGAAGGCGATCGGTGATTTCGGCAAGCGCGCCCGCGACGGCAAGATCCAGCTGCCGGAGCTCCAGGGCGGCGTCTTCACCATCTCCAACGGCGGCATCTACGGCTCGATGCTCTCGACGCCGATCCTCAACCACCCGCAGGCCGCGATCATGGGCCTCCACAACATCGTCGAGCGACCGGTCGTCGAGAACGGCCAGATCGTCATCCGGCCGATCATGTACCTCGCGCTCTCCTATGACCACCGCATCATCGACGGCAAGGAAGCCGTGACCTTCCTCGTCAAGGTGCGCCAGTTCATCGAGGACCCGCAGCGCCTGCTGTTCGGCGTCTGAACCCTTCCCGCCCTTCCCTTGCACCCATGTCCCAACTCGATCTCGTCGTAATCGGCTCCGGCCCCGGTGGCTATGTCGCCGCCATCAAGGCCGCGCAGCTCGGCCTCAAGGTGGCCCTCGTGGAGAAGGACCCCACGCTCGGCGGCACCTGCCTCAACGTCGGTTGCATCCCCTCCAAGGCCCTGCTCCATTCCACGGAGACCTGGCGCCACGTCCAACATGCCAAGCACCACGGCATCGTCGGCGCCGAGAAGCTCAGCTTCGATGTCCCGACCATGCTCGCCAACAAGGATAAGGTCGTCGCCCAGCTGAACAAGGGCGTCGAGTTCCTCGTCTCCAAGCGCGGCGTCGAGATCGTCCGCGGTCTCGGTCGCCTCGGCAAGGCCGGGCAGGTCCTCGTCCGCGGCTCCGCCGGCGAACGCGTCCTCGAGACCAAGAATATCCTCATCGCCACCGGTTCGGTGCCTGTCGAGCTGCCCTTCATGAAGTTCGACGGCGAGACCGTCATCTCCTCCGACCATGGCATCTCCCTCAAGGCCGTCCCGGAGAAGATGGTCGTCGTCGGCGCCGGCGCCATCGGCCTCGAGCTCGGCTCCGTCTGGGCCCGCCTCGGCTCCCAGGTCACCGTGGTCGAGATGCTCCCGGCCATCGGCGGCCCCGCCTACGACGCCGACATCGCCAAGGCCGCCCAAGCCGCCTTCGAGAAGCAGGGTATCAAGTTCGAGCTCGGCGCCAAGGTCACCGGCGTCAAGAAGACCGCCGCCGGCTCCGCCCTCACCGCCGAGCGCGACGGCAAGGCCCTCGAGTTCCCGGCCGACAAGATCCTCGTCGCCGTCGGCCGCAAGGCCAACACCACCGGACTCGGCGCCGCCGAAGCCGGCCTCAAGCTCGATGAACGCGGCCGCGTGGCCATCGACGCCCACTACGCCACCA
>JACCDT011534898.1_pt1 | contig 55595 bp, 52 predicted proteins | sample 7446291 | NCBI WGS metagenome assembly JACCDT01 (sample SAMN15323446, study PRJNA562643) | freshwater metagenome | isolation source: river surface water | place: USA:Blue River Watershed | collected 2017-08-17
AACCTGGCGAATACACCATGCGTGCCTATTTGAATGGTAAGTTGGATTTGAGCAGGGCAGAAGCGGTGGGTGATGTTATTGCAGCGGAAAGCGCTGCGGCGCATCGACAAGCGGTGCATCAGATGCGTGGGGGATTTTCACAGGAGATTGATGGATTGCGCGAAAAGTTGATACAGTTTTCTTCGTTGCTAGAACTTGAGTTGGATTTTGCGGAGGAAGATGTCGAGTTTGCAGATCGTTCAGCATTGGTCAAATTATTGGCTGAGATTGAAAAAGTAGTAGTTCGATTGCGCGAGAGTTTCCGTTTGGGCAATGCCATCAAGAATGGAATACCCACCGCGATAGTCGGTGCGCCCAATGCGGGCAAGTCCACTTTGTTGAATGCCTTGTTGAATGAAGAGCGCGCCATTGTCAGTGACATTGCCGGCACGACACGAGATACCGTGGAGGAGGTATTGCATTTGAATGGCGTACAGTTTCGATTGATTGATACCGCGGGAATACGCGAGACCCAGGACACGATAGAGCAGATGGGTATAGCCCGCAGTTGGGAGAAGGCATCACATGCAGAGTTGATCTTGTGGTTGGTCGATGGCAGTCATTGTACAGATCAGCAATTGCAAGACGAGTGGAATGCTATAGCGCGGATCAAGCGAGAGGAAGCACAAGTATTATTGGTCGTTAACAAGCAAGATGTGGGCGCCAGTTCATTGACTTGGGATACAACGCCCGTTTTTTATATCAGCGCCAGAGACAAGCAAGGATTGGAAACATTGACCGCTGAAATGAGTCAGCGTTATCTAGAAGATTTGCAAGGACAGGATACGATTGTCACCAACGCACGACACCACGAAGCCTTGGGCTTGGCATTGACATCTTTACATGATGTTCAAAGCGGCATGCAACAGGGGCTTACTAGCGATCTGCTGGCCATCGACATCCGTAACACTCTGTATCATCTGGCCAGCATCACTGGGGCGGTATCGGCGGATGATATTCTGCATTCTATCTTTAGTAAGTTTTGTATCGGGAAGTGATGAATTAGATTAAGTTTAATTCCCGTTCCGATTCTTCTTAAAATTCTCTGCTTGCTCAAAAATTTCTACATATACTTCGTCGCGCTCTACGGGGGGATAACCATGCTCATCAAGCAATAGAATTAATCCGACTTTCAAGGCTGATTTTATATCATCACGTTTGTTCCAATCGGGGAATTTGGCTTGACCATCTACCAAATCTTTTACGGCCTTGGCTAATTCTATCATCTTATCTTCTGGATAGCGGAAGTCATACTTCACACACAACTGCATTAAGATGTCGAAAAATGCTTTTTCCTCGAAATTGATTCCCAATTCATCTCCTGCAGAAAACTCTTTATGAACTTCCCAAATCATATTGGTTAATGCCTCAGCCATTTCTTCATACACCTTACTTTGCAAGACGTCGTTTACTTCACGATTGTTGTAGCGCTCTACCAACGCTTCCATTTTTTTTGAGAAGTCAATTCCTTTTACACGGTTCACTTTTTTAATTTCGGCGATGACTTTTGCAAGTAACTGTTGCAGTAATTTGATTTTGGTGTTGGGCAATTTTATCTTCTCAATCTTGGCCAAATAATCGGCGTCGAAAATATCTTGCTCCGTTTCGTTCCCCATTTTAAATATCTCATGCACTCCCTCACTTTGCAGTGCATCTTTGATCATCTCTCTGACTCGGGCATTCATTTGTGCAGTGTCTGGCGCGTTGCCCTTGGTGAGCTTGAAAACGATGGAACGTACCGCCAAATAGAAGTGTGTGCAATCTCTTTCTTTCTGAGTTAACTGTTCACTGCCAGCGCAAATGTCATAGGCGGCTTTCAATCTTTTGACCAATCCCATAAATCGATTCTCAAATTCTTTGGATTGCTGAACATATTCCGCGGCATGATTCAATGCATTTAATTGCTCGACCGTACTTCCCTGAAAATATTGTGTACTATCAAAACTGTGAAATAGTTTGTCCAAAAGATCAAGATGATTCCGAACGATGATGATTGATTGAGCGATGTCTTCAAAATTGTCTTTGTCGCCATCACTGTATTGCTTCAATGCCAAGTTCATTTGATTCTTGATGCCGATGTAATCGACAACCAGTCCCTTTGTTTTTCCTTCAAATTTTCTATTGACACGAGAAATGGTTTGAATTAAGTTGTGCCGTTGAATGGGTTTATCGATATAAATACTGTCCAAGAAAGGCACATCAAATCCCGTTAGCCACATGTCTACAACAATGGCAATCTTGAAATTTGATTTTTCGTTTTTGAATTGACGATCCAATTCTTTTCTGTATTCCTTGGTTCCCAAAAGATTGTACAAGTCTTCCGAATCATCTTGCCCTCTGGTGGCAATTAATTTTATTCGTTCAATGGGCTTCAGTTCTCTCTTGTCCTTATCGCTCAATTCTGCACCTTCTTCAGCTTCCCTAATATCATTCCACTCTGGGCGAAGCGCAATGATATTCTTGTACAGTTCAAAAGCAATTTCACGCGTGCTGCAAACAAACATCGCTTTGCCTTTGACGGTAGCTCCTTCTGAAACGCGCTGTTCATAGTGATGGACAAAATCGTTGGCTACTTCTTTCAATCGATTGGGATCTCCAATGATGGCATACATCTGCGCCATCTCTTTTTTGCTTTGATCGATTTGGTTCTCATTGCTGCCCAGCTCTGCGCATTGTGCATAGTAATCTTCAATCTCTTGGAGCTTTGTATTATTTACCAATACCTTGGCGGCTCTTCCTTCATAAACAATGCGAACTGTAATTTCATCTTTGACAGATTCCGTCATGGTATAGGCATCTACCACCTTCCCAAAAACATCTAGTGTTGCATCGATGGGTGTTCCCGTAAATCCAACGAATGTGGCATTGGGCAATGAGTCGTGTAGGTACTTGGCGAATCCATAGGTTTTGGTTACACCATGCTCACTTATTCGAATCTTTTGGTCGAGATTCACTTGGCTGCGGTGTGCCTCATCTGAGATGCAAATGACATTGGTTCTATCGGTGAGCAAACGTGTATCTTCTGTGAATTTGTGAATGGTGGTTAAGAAAACGCCACCACTTTGACGACCTTGTAATTTCGTTCTAAGGTCGGCGCGGCTATCAACACTCTCTACTGTATTGTCTCCGATATATCCTTTGGCTTGCACAAACTGCGTAGACAGTTGATCATCCAAATCGGTTCTGTCTGTAATCAATACGATGGTTGGATTTTCGAAATACTCACTCTTCATGAGCAAGCGAGTGAGGTAGAGCATGGTGTAGCTCTTACCACATCCGGTGGCTCCAAAGTAGGTTCCGCCTTTTCCATTTCCCGCAGGCTTCTGCGCTTCCTTAATGCTATTGAACAAAGCTCTAGCGGCATAATACTGCGGATAGCGACAAACTATCTTTTCATTTTTCTTAGAAGTATCGGGTATATAAATGAAGTTGCGGATGATATCCCGAAGTCGATTTTTGTTGAGCATCCCTTGCACCAAGGTGAACATGCTATCAATGCCATCTACTTCTTTTGCCAGACCTTCGACTCTGCGCCAGCCGTAATAAAAATCATAGGGAGCAAAGAATGAACCTGCTTTGTTGTTGATACCATCGCTGATGACGCAAAAGCAATTGTATTTAAAAAGTTCGGGGATATCTCTTTTGTATCTAACGGTCAGTTGCTTGTAGGCATCGAAGATGGTGGCATCTTCGCGAATGGCGCTTTTGAATTCAAAGACAACCAATGGCAGTCCATTGACATACAAGATGCCATCGGGAATTCTTTTTTCGTTGCCAACGATTTCTAGTTGGGTAACGAATTTGTAGATATTGTTATCTTCACCATAGGCACCGATGGGATCGGCGGCAATGGAGATGAGTTGTTCTGGATTGGGATCTCTGTGTTTGCTTAATCCAGCAAAGTCGATGAGTTGAATATAGATGTCCTTTTTACTACGGTCTTCACGCTTTAGGATGAAGCCGTCGGCAAGCATTTTTAAAAACGTCTTGTTGCTTTCATACAGGTCGGTAGGGGAGAGGGACTTAAATTGGAGGATGATGGAATTGATTTCAGCAAGTGAAATTCCTTGTGTGGCGTATTTGTTGGAGAGAAATGCACGAAGGTCATCTTCGATGAGCACATCTTCCGGCATTCTGGTGATGGTGTTTCCTAGGTGATGGGCGTACCCTTCAAGACCCAATAGATCTGCAAATGCTTGTTCTAATTTTCCTTCGGTGAATTTCATTTGATTCTCGAAATTAAATTTGCAAAGCATTTTTCAACCTCTTTTTCACTGGGAATTGGTCGGTATGCTAATGCAGAAAGTTCTGTTTGGTATTTATCTTTGAGTAGCTTCCAAAGATTGCTGAAGTTATTTACTAAAGGAGATTCTGAAACCGCTTTCGTTTGCCAATCTTTTGGCTCTTCAAACATTTCTCTATCATGTTGTAAAATGGCATCGAACTGCTCTTTAAAAGAATCTGCAGCAACAAAATCAATACACTCTTTATTTTTCATCAAATAATACAAGTCGTAAAAGTGTCTTATCTTTTCGGATATACTTTCCACAGTACTTTTTTCAAATGAAAATCTGATTAGCGAAACCATCTTTTCCAAAAGCGTTTGCTCTTTGCTCAATACGTTCACTTGAAATGACTGGAGACCGTATTGCTCGATATATTTTTCATTTCCCGTCTTCATTAAAAAATCAAAGACCATACTTTGAATGGTCAGTTTTTGAAAAGGAAATGGATTGGCAAACGAGTTTATTTCAACAATGAGCTTATTACTTGCGTTGCCTTTTTCGGTTGTGACGTATTCAAAAACAGATTTTCTGAATCTTGATCCTTTACTGGTTACTCCGTCAATTTGCAATTCGTTTAGATCAGAAGTTATTTCTTTTTCTATTGTGCGAATGATGTTTTTAATTTCATTGCCCGTTTTTTCATTGTTGTTGATAATAGCTATATCGACATCTTCTGAGAATCGTTCTATCAGATCAAATCCTTTGGATAGGGAGGTACCTCCTTTGAAAACGGAATCGTTCACATATTTGCTATTGGCCAAACGACTTAACACCCATGTTATCCAGTAATCTTTTTCTACAAATTCCAAATTAATACCCAAGTGCTGTGAGGCAGCCCGCAACGTGTTAGAGAACAACTTTAAATCTTGGTGCAGGTTCATACGATATTCCAATTTTCAGCCGTGGATAAAGCTTTTGAGGCCCCAGTTAGCTTGTACTTTGTAATGGGGTTCAATGATTTGAAAAGTGTCTCTGTGGCGTTGCCTTTTTGTAATTTCTCCAGTAAAGCACCCAATAAAGCCCTTGTCGTCGGAGGATATTTTAAAGCCAACCGAACCAGGGTATTGATCTCTTTGTCTGAATAGTTTTTGACAATGGCCAAAAATCGCTTGCATGATGATACTACACTGGCATCAGGTATTTTTTTGATGTAACGCATAGCATCCAGTAACTGCAACAGAGGGATATTCTCTTTTGTAATTGTGTTTTTCTGATTGATGAACGCAATGGTGTAACGTTCTCTTTTAAAACTGGGGCGAACTTGATTTTTTCCTATTTGAATGGTATTGCTTACTTGTGTGGTTAAGCTCAACTGATTGTAAATGCTATAACCTGTGAGATATCCCGTAATTTTCCCGTTGTCTTCCAAGAGGTCTTTAACTACTTGCGCTTGGTTGGGTTGAAGGTTTCCAAAAGGGGTATTTTCGGGTTTGTAGTATTTGCCTTTTGCGAGTTTGGCAATTTTACCTGAAGCCACCATCCGGTTTAATGCTTTTATGACTGCTTGCTTTTGACTCACCTCGGTGGTAAAGTCGGCATAGGTGAATACATAGCCTTTGGGCAATCTGTCCGTCGTTAGTGCTATGTATTCAGTGATTTTCATGATTAAACGTATGAATCAAAGATAATTGATTTGTCCAGTTTATTAGTAAAAAAACTGGACATTTTTGACTTGTCAAGTTTACTGATCGAAAAAACTTGACACGCCTTCATATGCCCAAATGCGAAACTGTGTTCCTTGGGCTACTTGGTTACTTCCAAGAACCATCACTTCCATATCCTGATAATTCTCAATAACAGAGGGAGCAGGAATACTTATCAATTCAGCCATTTCATACTATTTGTAAAGCCTTCAGATAAGGCATTATAAATTGGTTGAACTATTGCGATTTCAATCCCCTTTTCAATAGCCACATCCATTAATTTTCCTTTCAATAATTGAAACCAAGTCTTTTTTCCTAACCCAAATTGATTTTTCAAGGACTCCATTTCTTCAAACAAAGCATCTTGAGCTACATCTTGACGATCTAATTGTTCGATGATGCTGTTCAATTTATTGTGCAATGAAATTTCATCGTCCGTTGAAAATCTATCTTCAAGATCAGGTTCAAATTCAAAACGACTATTTATCTCATCCACCTCCTGTTGAATCAGAAAAATACCAGGTTCTCTTTCCTCTCTATATCTGCATCCTATTGTGGTACACTTTTCTTCATGGATTTGAATATCAATGCTAATTTCTGACAGTAGAACTTTTAAGAAATCCAATTGGTCTTTATCTTTCCGAAATAAATATAATTTGTTATCTAATCGATCCTTCAGATTCTCAATAGTATTGGGTTTCCTAGCATTGAAAAAATCGTCGGCAAATTCGATAGCTTGTGATTCTGGGATTGTCATATCAATAATTATTTAAGAACTAAACTGTAGAGGCTGATTTCTTTTGTGAAGCATCAATTACTACAATGTTTTCAGCATCCTGCACTTTCAATTCTTTAAGAATCTTATTTATTCTTTTTATTTCTGCATTTGAGTAACAAATAATCACACAAATGTCATTAATTGATTTCGAAGCTTTTTTATAAATCTCAGTTTGGTTCTCTAAATTGCGCTTTAGTGACGAAGACTTCCCAAGTTTAAATTCAACGATTGTCGAATCGCCACTTCCAAAAGAAACCTTATAATCCGCTGGCCCTCTTCCATTATTCACTTCAGAATTCACATCAAAAGGAGAAGCATACCATGTTAAACGAAAAATTCGTTGTATGGTATCTTCTTTTGTTATTGGTTTTTTAACATCATAAAAAATTCTATACCCATCGTTGTTCTCAATAACATCCTTCAAAAAATGAACTCTTTTCAATGCTTCTGAGTAGCTATTAGGTGTAATTTGAAAAAACTGACTATGGGTGAATAAAGTTTCACATAAAGGAGTAAGATTTTTTACTAATTGACGGATTAAGGCATCAATTTTCACCTTTGAAATTTCCTTTAAGTTATCCTGCTTATCTTCTTTTAGCTTGATATAATAATCAATTATATCCGGAAAAGATTTCACCGTATTCCATATTGCGGACTTGATATCTATCTTCTTCGGTTTTCGAGGTAAACAACTGTTGAAATAGTCATTGATAGATTGTCTCAAATTTTCATCACCAATACTATTAGGTATATTTTTGAATTGTCCGTAAAAATCCGAAGTATTGATAGTTGCATCGTCTTTAGTCAGAATATCTATTGGTGTTAGAATTATAAAATCACCATTTGACTCCCTAAAGAAATAAGGCAACAAATACTTCTTGGGTATCCAACGATTCAATTTGTAACTAAATATGCTATTAACGCTAAATTCTTTATACTGATATGACTTAAGATATTTCTTTGCAAATTTCTCTGAATAGGTTAATAAATAATCGAGAATTAGATTAGTCGTAAAATCACTGATAAAATCTTTGCCAATCCCGCTATTTAAAAGAGTTAATTTCTCAATATGAGAAACATGGGTGATTTCTTCTTCCCCAAATGAGGAGTAGAACCCATTAAAAGCTTTAATAGCATCATTTGCAAACTTTTGACCGAGTCCTTTTCCTCCATTTCCATATTTAGACATTCCAAGCCAGTTTTGACTTATTTCAGGAAAAGAAAATAAATTTTTGTTTACGCCGACTCCTTTACTGTCTAATGCAATACCCTTTAAGTGAATGAGGTGTTCAACAACTTGGCTATGCAATTTCTTGTATGTAACTTTTTCGGAAGCAAAAAGCAGAAAGGGATCAATAAATAGAGGTAAATCAGCACTTAAACAAATATTCAATGCGCCATATTTGTCCAAGACATTCTCATTTAGACCGAAGTACTCGTTGAAAAGGAGTTTGAAGTTGCTCAAGATTTATTCAATTTTAAAATAAGATTATTGTATCGTGATAATGCTCTGGTTTCGAGAACATGCCCTTTAAAATCGAAGATTATTTTCCTATACGCATCATCTCCAATAGCCTTATGAATGTAAGCTTCATGAATGAAATTCGCATAATGAACAATATTTCCGAGATATTGATGAAACAATTTAAAGTTAATATCTGCATTAATAAATGTCTCGATATCAAGATAATTCGCCTTAATACGCAACCTGTATAATATGTTCAAAATAGTTGTCTCTGGAATAGTTGCATAAACTCTATCCCAATGCTTTTTAGTAAATTTCTTTACCAACTCTCCCTTTTTATTCTGAAAAAAAACATTTTTGGAATGCTCTTTCTCTGCACGTTTTCTTTTGTTTTCGGCATTTTGAATTCTAGTAGACTTTAAAAAATTAGCTAAATGTAGCTCCGCGTCTTTCTTGTTTTGCACTTTTGAAAGCGGGGTGTAATCTTTGGGGAAATCCACAAAAGAATCAAATCCAAAATACTCTAATTCATTATACTTTCCGGCTGTATAGTACTGAAGTGCATTCGGATAATGACCGTCCTTCAAGGAATTTCCGAATAACTTAATTGATTTTTCATGATTTTCATTCGCAACTCCTTGCGTTTCATGAAACGCTGTCATCGCCAAATAAACTGAATAATATACCTGAGGAAAATGCCAATGCATTGCAAAACGAAAATACTCTACATTATCAGATTGGGAAGTGAGTATAAACGCATACTCTGTGCTCCATGCATTCCACAAAAGCTTTTTACAATTTTCTAATTCAAAATTATCGTTGCGAATTTTAATGTTATTGTAAAAATCAATTTTTCTTAAACTGAAACGATCTGCATCACAATCTATCAAAAAGTCAATCCCATTAAAATGATTAAAAAAAACCTTAGACGGAATTGCTTTTTTTTCTTTTTCAGACATTTCCTTTGACTTTTTAGAGAGGTTGATCATTCCGTCTTTATATTATTGTTAGCTAACTATTGTTGCTAATTTTGAAAGCAACAACGCTTTCAGTTCTGTTAGCTTTTGGTTTTCTTTTGATTTAATCTGGACTGTATCAAAAATCGGATTAATCTTTTTATCAAAATAAAAAGAAACTTCTAAATCAGGTTTCACTAAGGAAATACTATTCATATTTTCTTGATTAATTTTTGGTTGAGCCGCACCTGTAACTAAATCACTCACATTTACCTCCTTAAGCATAGAATATAGTAGTCTTGTAGAATAACCATTCTTCCCTTCCAAAATATGAGCGTGATTATTAACCCAAAATTTATCGTTAATCAAAAAAACAGAAGGGTAGCCCTTTTCAGTGATTACATTAACTCCATCTTCTGAAAACAGCAAAAATTCACCTTCAAATAAATATTCAAGTACATAATCTACAACACCCATAGCACCATAATAAGGATAAGTTCCTTTGAAGTCTTGTCTTTCTTCCTCAGATAAAGGCCTTCTTTTATAATCAAGACAATTTGAAATCTCCTTTAAAATACATTTATCCCACCCCTCCGGAACCTCTTTCCCCAATTCCTCACACCAAACCATCTCACCTCCATTACTTTTATATGGCTTTCCATTTTCATCGGGAAACTCAAACTCCACAAACCACTCCCGATAAATAGCCTGAGCGGTTTCTTCCAACTTCTTAATCATTTGCTCATTCAACGCAATGCGATTTTGAATGGCGTTATATTCTTTTACTATTTCGCGTTGCTTGTCAATGTGAGGCACTGGGATCATCGTCTCGCACAATTCGGTCCATTCATAGCCACCTCTGATAGCAGCATCGCATTTAAAAGTTGCATACCTATCAAATTCCGATCTTCGAAACCACATCATCAAATATTCGGGGTCAAGCTCATTTCTATTCTTAATCTCAAATACCGGATAAGCAGGTGAAACTAAATTTGGTTCGTCATCTAGCTTCAGAACCACTGGCAATTTATTCACTCGAATAGGCGACATAAAATCACAAGCAAATTGGTATTTACTCATTACTCTATAAACGGACATATCGGTACCCACAATATTTGATGTTGTTTCTCTGAACTCTTTGGTCATACTTAAACCCAAAAGTCGGGTAACCTTCAAATCACGATTTCGATGATCAACCTTTTGAATGTAATTGCCGATAGGTTTATAATTTGATTTCATACCCCAGCTCTTTAAACACGTTCAATAGTTCTTTTTTGCTTGCTTCTTCAGACTTGAGCAATTCGGCAAATTCTGATTTCAAAACATTCATCTTATCATCAAAATCAATGTTCTCGTCGCGATTGACAAACTCAATGTATTTGCTGGGAACAAGTGAAAAATCTTTTTTGAATATTTCATCATAACTGGCTGAGTAACTGAATTCAGGTATATTCTCAATTTCCTTCGTCTGCCATTCGTGATAGGTATTCGCAACTTTTATAATGTCTTCTTCAGAAAATTGAGTAAACTTCTTTTCAAATGGCTCTCCCAACTGCCTTAAATCCATGAATAGAATTTCATTTACCCGATCACGGTACTGTCTATTCTTACCGCCCACGGATTTCTTTTGTGCCTTCTTATTCTTATTGATGATCCACAGCGTAACACTAATATCAGTGGTATAAAATAAATTTCGAGGCAAAACCAAAATCGCTTCCACCAAATTATTTTCAATGAGCTTTCTGCGGATTTTGTATTCCTCGCCGCCGCCACTCAAGGCGCCATTCGCTAAGATGAAGCCCGCCACTCCGTTTTCACTGAGCTTGCTGACCATGTTCAAAATCCATCCGTAATTGGCGTTGCTCTTCGGTGGCACGTCGTACCCTCTCCAACGTGGATCGTCTATTAATTCACTTTCCGCACGCCAGTCTTTCTGATTGAACGGTGGATTGGCCATGATGAAATCGGCCTTCAAGTCTTTGTGCTGATCGTCTAAAAAGGTATCCGCCGCTTTCTCTCCCAAATTCCCGTTGATCCCACGGATGGCCAAATTCATCTTCGCCAGTTTGTAGGTGGTATTGGTATATTCTTGTCCGTATATAGAAACCTCTTTTTTATTCCCGTTGTGCGCTTCAATAAATTTCACCGATTGCACAAACATTCCACCAGAGCCACAGGCCGGGTCATAGATAATGCCTTTGTACGGCTCTATCAATTCAGCCATGAGATTAACAATACTCTTAGGCGTATAGAATTCGCCCTTTCCTTTTCCTTCAGCCAATGCAAACTTCGAGAGGAAGTATTCATAGACACGTCCTACCAAATCATTCTGCGGATCCTTGGTCGTATCAATGTCGTTGATGGTGTCGAGCAACGAAGCCAATTTGGTGACATCCAATCCCAATCGAGAAAAATAATTATCAGGCAATGCACCACGCAAGGCCTTGTTGTTTTTCTCAATGGTGTGCAGGGCGGTGTCAATGACCAAAGCAATGTCGGACTGCTTGGCTTTTTTAATGATATAATTCCATCGGCTATTTTCTTCCAGGAAGAAGACGTTGTTCATGTTGTAGAACTCCGGCTTCTCGGTGTACTTTTCCTTTCCTTCAGCAATGAGCTTGTTGCGTTGCTCTTCAAATTTGTCACTTGCGAACTTCAAGAAAATCAAACTCAACACCACGTGCTTGTATTCCGCTGGCTCAACACTGCCGCGTAATTTATTCGCTGCATCCCACAGGGTAACTTCTATTGCTTTCTCTTTTACTTCTTTCTTCGTTTTGGCCATGGTTAATTTTCTTTTTTAATGCTCTTCAAATTTAACACATGAAAGGTAAGAAAATTATTTTGTTCTGAAATGCAAAATTTGGAAGTTCGAAATGATGGAGCGGTCAGATGGAATAGGTGCAAAAAAAAAAGAGGACATCAGTCCTCTTTTTTATTACATATCATCCTTGATTAGCGGGAGCGTCTCGATGGACTTCCGCAAGGGATAGAAGGGGAGGGTGGTCATGAGTTGATTGACCTCTTCTTCGGTTTTGTCTTTGAACAAAAGTACCGCTCCATTTTTGGTGGGTCTTAAGTACAACTGCTCCAAAAATCCTTCTTCCTTCCATTGTGCAACAACGGCTCTTTCCTGTTGCAAAATATCTGGGAAGTTGCTGGGCAAATTCTCCAAATCAATGGTAAGAATAACTAGCACTCTGTTCATGACTGCTTATTGAAAATTCTGCTCACCAACTCTGGAAAACGATAAAACGCAACCAATAAAACGAAGGTGAGAATTACACAAGGAGCAAGAATGGGAACACCATTTTGTACGTGCGTTGCAATGGCTCCACCCATATAAGCGGATAGTAATATTGTTCCAATAACGCCTGTGCGTGGGAAAATGAATAACAAAAGACTGACGAGTTCGACAATTCCAATCATGGTGTAATTGTGGGCGTCAATTCCAAAACTGGCGGCCATCTTGACAGCTTCTTCATTGCCTGTTAATTTCCCAGCAGCACTGCCCAAGAAAATGAAGGACACCAAACCTGTTAGTACCCAATAAATGATCTTTTTTGTTTTTTCTGATTTCATATTGTTTGTTGTTGAATTAATTCTTCTAAAGTAGGGTATATCGAATTCTATTCGATTAGAATTCAGAAATGAAAATAAATTTCTTTACCCATCACCAAATTTTTATGCATGCATGAACGGGTAATCGATATACCCTCGATCACCGCCTGAGTACATCGTTGCGCGATCTGGGGCATTCAATGGAGCGTTGTTTTCAAATCGTTGTGGCAAATCGGGATTGGCCAAGAATAGAACGCCATAAGAAATCATTTGCGCAATTCCCTTTTGCAACTCTGCCTCACCGGTCTCTTGGTTGTATCCGCAATTGGCCATCACGGGATGCTTGGATAATTTGCCCAAATCTTCAATCACATTTTTGGGGTAGTGGGGAAATTGTTCTGCAGGATATGGAACATTCATCAAATGCAAATAGGACAGAGGCATCTCGTTCAAGTGCCCAATCAAATGAGTAAACTGCGCCATGGGATTGCTGTGGGTGATGTTGTTGTACACGTTGGTTGGTGACAAGCGAATGGCAGCCTTGTTTTCTCCGATGGCATCCACAATGGCTTTCATTATTTCCAATACAAATCGATTGCGGTTTTCATCACTTCCTCCATATTCATCGGTACGGTGGTTGGCATTGTCTGCCAAAAATTGATTGGGCAAATAACCGAAAGCAGCGTGCAATTCAACTCCGTCAAATCCAGCTTCTATGGCTTTGACTGCTGCATTTTTGTAATCTTGTACAATCGACTTGATTTCATCGATGGTCAATTCGCGAGGGGTTTCGTAGTCTTTCATTCCTTCCATGGTAAAGTGCTGTTGCCCTGGAATGCCAATGGCAGAAGGCGCTACAGGCAATTCGCCGTTTTTCACCAAAGAGTGACCCACACGTCCGGTATGCCACAATTGCGCATAGATAACACCGCCTTTGGCGTGCACCGCATCGGTGACTTTCTTCCAACTTTCAATTTGTTCGGTCGTGTAAATGCCAGGAGTCAATGGACTGCCTTGGGCTTGCTTGCTGATGTTGATGGCCTCGGTGATGATCAATCCTGCGCTTGTACGCTGCTCGTAATAGCGAACGGTTGATTCGCTGACAACACCGTTCATGTCGGCTCTTGATCGGGTCATGGGCGCCATGGCCATTCTGTTTTTCAGACTTAGATTACCCAAGTTTATACTTTCTAATAGTTTCATATTTCAATTTTATGGTACAAATGTAACGGCATTACTTTACTTTTGTAAGTAGTTACACGATTGTATAGTAGTAACCTGAAGTAAAGCAATCAATGAAAATAGGTCTTTATGGCGAAAAATAATTTGAAAGAAACTTCACACAAGTGTAGTTTAAAGGAAGTTTTGGATGTGATTGGCGGAAAATGGGCAATGCCCATTATTTATGTTTTATCCAAAGGAAAGATGCGCTTCAAAGAATTGGAACGCAGCATTGAGGGAATCAATACCCGCATGTTGGTGAAGGAATTGAAAAATTTAGAAGCCAACGGTATTGTTACTCGTGAGGTTTTTGCCACAGTGCCGCCAACCGTAGAGTACACTTTGACTCAAAAGGGAGAGAAGTTATTGCCCAGCATCCAATCCCTACACCGTTGGGGTGAAGAGTATTCGGTATAATTTTTTTTCTGAAATGAGAAAGAAGATAGGCTTACGCCTTTCTCACAAACTCTGATTTCAAGCCCATGGATCCAAAACCATCAATCTTGCAAGAGATGTTGTGATCTCCATCTACCAAACGGATGTTCTTGACTTTGGTTCCAGCCTTTACAGGTTTTGGAGCGCCTTTTACTGGTAAATCTTTGATTACGATAACACTATCACCATCCACCAATGGGGTTCCATTGGAATCTAAAATTTGTGACGATGCTGCGGCTGCAGCAGCTTCCTCTGCTTCTTCAGATGGACTCCACTCATGGAAACACTCAGGACATACCAAAAGATTGTCGCTGGGATAAGTAAATGGAGATTGACATTTTGGGCAGGGTGGAAAGGTGCTATCGCTCATGATTTTTATTTTGTGTTGCGAATATCGAACTATTCATCTCTTCAACCAAAGGTCTTGATATTTGTCATCTGGATCATACTGCTGGGCTTGCTTCTCGATGTTGAATTTTCGCCACCCTCTTGGGTCATGTCCAACACCAGCCAAATACGCCCAATTTCCCCAATTGCTTGCTGGATCATAGTCGATCAATTGCTCCTCGAAATACGCAGCGCCATACCGCCAATCTTGCGCGTATTCATGCACCCAAAAGCTGGCAACGTTTTGTCGTCCTCTATTGCTCATGAATCCTGTGGCTTTCAATTCGCGCATGTTGGCATCTATGAATGGTTGTCCTGTAGTTCCATTTTTCCAGTTGTTCCATTTGATCGGGTCCAAAACAATGGGCGCACATCTTGGACTTTGCAGCCCCGCCCATTGGAACAATTTTGCTCCTGTTTTTTGCATCGCGAAGTGAAAATAATCGCGCCACAATAGCTCAAATACCATCCAATAGGTCGACTCATTGGCGCCATACTTTTGCTCGTATGCCTTGATCTGATGATAGATCATCCTCGGTGATAAGGCCCCATGCGCCAACCACAAAGAGAACTTGGATGAGTAGTCAGGACCTATCAACCCATTCCGGGTTTCTTTGTATTGTTGAATGTTGTGGGTTTGATATAAATATTCATGCAGCCTGGCAAGTGCGGCTGTTTCACCGCCTTTGAAGGGTATTGCGGATCTTATTTCTTTTTCTACTGATGGCGAAGTTTTGTAGTTGTTTAGGTCAATTTCATTTGTGGAAATCGATGTCAAATTCGGTATTTCAGCGCAGGGTCGAATCTTCCACGTGCTTTCTACTTTTTGCCTAAACGGCGTAAAGCTGTTCGGTAAAACATCAAGAAGAAAAGGCAAATCTTTTTGGCTCAATAATGTTCTTTCACCGGAGGTGTGAAGTGAAATGTTTTCTTTTTGCAGTGCCTGTTGAACACCTTTGACTCGTGCTTTCTCTTCCGGGAAATGTTCTGTTTGGGTGTAAACATCACTGATGTTTTTTTCTGTACAGAATAGGGTCAATTCGTCTGCGGCATCACCGTTGAAAATGATGAGTGAATGATTGAATGTTTTCAATTGTGCATCCAAATCCATCAAGCATTCATTCAAGAATGATTGACGGAATGCCCCCATTTTCTTTGTTCCAAAAGAAGTGACATGATTCATTTTGGGATCATGCACATAAACGAAATAAATATTCTCGGATTTGGATAACGCTTCGCTCAGCGACTCGTTATCGCGCAAACGCAAATCCGTTTTGAACCAATACAACACATTCTTCTTCATAACGTATCTATTTGGTTCAAGTATTTTTCTGCTTGCGCGATGATGCTTTCCTGCATCTCCGGTTTCATTTTATTCCATACAGCATACATCATGGTCATCCTTGGATTCTTGGCAAATTTCTCCTGATGTCTGAATAGAAAATGCCAATACAAGCTGTTGAAAGGGCAGGCTTTTTCGCCCACTTTTTCGCTCTTCTTGTAATAACAATTTCCGCAGTAGTGGCTCATTTTATCAATGTATGCGGCCGAGCTGATGTAGGGTTTGGTGGCCACAATTCCGCCATCGGCAAATTGGCTCATGCCGCGTGTGTTGGTGATTTCAACCCATTCAATTGCATCGATGTAAATCCCCAAGTACCATTGGTCTACTTGATCAGGATCAACGCCTGTTAACAGAGCAAAATTGCCAGTCACCATCAATCTTTGAATATGATGGGCATATGCGTATTGCAGCGATTGTTGGATGCTATGCTGCAAGCAGGCCATTTTTGTTTTGCCGGTCCAAAACCATTCAGGCAGTTTGTTTTGATGCTGAAGGAAATTGGTTGTTCCAAAATCGGGCATATGCATCCAATAGATGCCTCGCATGTATTCGCGCCAGCCCAGTATCTGACGAACAAATCCTTCCACCTGATGATAGGCAATGTCGTTTGGACGAAGGTTGTACTCTTCGACAATTCGATTTACAACCTCATGCGGGTGAATGAGTTTGATGTTCATGGAGAATGAAAGTCGTGCGTGGTACATGCTCCAAAAGTGAGGCGTCATGGCATCTTGAAAGGTGCCGAACTGATCGATGAGATTTTTTGCGAAGTATTCTAGAAGTTCCAAGGACTCCTCGCGGTTGATGGGCCACGAAAAATGTTGGCTGTCTAGTTGTCCGATGCTCGGCAACTCCGCTTGTTTGATTTCATCATGAATGGATGAAAGATCATGATCAAACAGCAATGGAGCAGGAGGGGTATGGTTGACTGGAATTTTATTGCGGTTGTCGTGATCAAAATTCCATTTGCCATGAAGTGGTTCTGTTCCGTCCATCAAAACTTGATGCTTGCTGCGCATCTTTCGATAGAACGATTCCATGAGCAATTGTTTTTTGCCTTTGAAAATTTCCGCGAGTTCATTTCGGGTAGTGTAGAAATGTTCGGTATCATAGGCTGAAACAGGGATACTTAAATTTAGGTTTTGTAAAATTTGGTCCAGGCGATATTCATCCGGTAATTGATACTCAAATTTCTCGAAACCCTCTTGATTCAAAAGGTGCTGAATGTTTTTTTGAAAGTCGTGTTGGTTGGTCGCATCAGCAATGGATATGTATTTCACTTCACACCCCAAGGCGATCAGCTCCTTATTAAATTGGCGCATTGCAGCGAAAAATCCCAGAATTTTTTGAATGTGATGCGTAACGTATAGGGATTCACTTTTGATCTCCATCATCACGTATGTGTAGGGTGATTGATCACCTTGGAACCAAGTATGTTGGATATTGAGTTGATCGCCTAGTATCAGGCGAAGTATCTTGGGTTGAGTCATTTCTTTTTGGCTTTTTTCTTGGGCATGGGTTTCGACTTGACGTGCGTTTTTAATATACGCGCACCTTCTCTTTTGGAGTCGTCATTTTTCTTGAATGCCCACATGATTTCAGTGGCGTGCTTTTGTGTTTCTTCGATGTTTACAATGGGAGCAGGATAATCAATACCTATCCGACAATTGAAAAGCAATTGTTCGCTTTCACTTAATATCCAGGGTGTATGCAATTGCGGGAGTGGAACCTCTTTGAGTTCGGGTATCCACGTCTTGACAAATGTTCCATCGGCATCGTGCTCGAGAGCATTCTTAATGGGATTGTAAATGCGTAGGGTATTGATTCCGGTTGTGCCTGCTTGCATTTGCAGTTGGGGATAGTGAATGCCCGGTTCGTAGTCCAAAAATTGTCTGGCGAGAAAGTGAAGATCTCTCCAATCCTGCCACAAATTGAAACAGAAGAACGAAACCAACATGGCGCGCATTCTGAAATTGGTATAGCCTGTTTGAATCAGGCATCGAATATTGGCATCTACGATGGGAATTCCAGTTTGACCTGTCTCGAATGCACGAATGAAATCCGGGTTTTTCGTTTTTACGATTTGATCATACGCTCGATTGAAGTTCTCAAACTCGATCCGACATTCGGATTCAAATTTTTGTATAAAATGACAATGCCAATGTAGTCGGGATATGAAATTTTGAAGACCTCGCTTGTATGTGCTTTTCGTTAGTTGAACCAAAGTCATTTGATACACTTGGCGCATGCTCAAATTGCCATAGGCGAGATAGGGTGATATTCTACTACAGCTTTTCCGACTCAATTGCGGTTTGGAAATGTGCATAGAGTATTTCTCGTGACGACCATTGAGAAATGAAATCAGATATTTCCATGCATATGATTCACCACCGGGTTGGAAATTTTCATGATGCTCTGTGCATTCTTGGGGTAGTGATTGCAGCTCATGATCAGCGTTATCCCAGAATACGAAATGCAACTTTTCAAGAACAATATCTTGCGGAGGTTGTATCATGAAGTTTCGCCAAAGCTCATCCCATTCTGCTCGATTCTTAAGCCCACGAATTACACCATTGGTCTGGTATTCTATCCAGGGGATGTTCTTCTTCTTCAGCAGAAGCGCTATCTCCTTGTCTCGTTGAAAGGATATGTCATTTCCAATTTCCTGATGCGAAAAGACATTTTCAACTGCGAAATGATCGACGATATCGGTAAATACATCTAAGCTGTTGCGGTGAAATATTTCAATTTTTCCGTTGAAGGATGAGAGTTGTTTTTGCAAGTCTTGTAAGGATTGCCATACAAATCGCCAATGTCGAGGATCACTGTCTTCGTAGTGTAATAGTGATGGATCAAAAATATAAATCAATAGTATGGGAATCCCCTTCGCACTTGCGGCGCGCAGAGGGGCATGATCTCTCAATCGAAGGTCTCGTTTGAGCCAAACAATATTGACTTTTTTTTTGACCGACATCTATAATTTGAGTGACGACATTCCACCGTCTACTGAAATCACTTGTCCTGTGAGCCATTGAGAGTCATCGGACAACAGAAAATGAATGGCAGAAGCAATGTCAGATGCAGTACCAATCTTGCCAAGTGGATTTTTCTTTTCAATGAACTCTCTTTTCTCAGGCGTATTGATCAAGCGCTCGGCCATGGGCGTTTCTGTAAGTGAAGGGGCAACAACGTTGACTCTGATTCGCGGAGCCCATTCAGCAGCCAATGCTAGGGCTAATCCGTGAATTGCACCTTTGGCCATTGAGACTGAGGCGTGAAAAGGCATTCCAATTTTAGCGGCAACACTTCCTATCAATACCACGCTGCCTTGCGCTGTTTTGGGTATCAACGGAACATATTTCTGAAGCACTTCAACGGCACCCCAAGTATGAATGTCCATTTCGTTCTTGAAATCATCCATGGAAACACGTCCAAATGGTTTCAGTTGAATGGATCCAGGGAAATATACGATGCCATGAATTTCTTCTTCGATGGTAGGAAGAGAAGCTTGCTTGTAGTCAGTTACAACATGGCTATCTACACCTGGAATATGCAATTCTTGACGGCTGAGAGCAATGACGTGATGTCCGCTAGATTGCAATTGCGCAATGCAAGTTTCTGCTATTTGGCTTGATGCGCCGGCGATGAGTATGGTTTTTGACATAATTCTTTTTTTGATACAACAATGAATTCAGAAGAAAGTTGACTCCATTAAAAAATTGTTTCGTTTATAAAAAACTTCTATCTTTCATCCACATTGCTATGGATAACGCTCACAATTTTCCTCCTATGGTACCCAAGGCGAAATGGATCGTAGGACATTATTTTGAATTCAAAAAAGACCCATTGTCTTTTTTGCAATCCAATGCCCAGAAAATGGGTCCATTGTTTCGTTTTAAAATCTTACATAAGCAATACGTTGTTGCGCATCATCCAGAGGCGGTTCGTCATTTGCTAGTCAATCATGCAAAAAAATATTCGCGTGTCAAGTCGTACTCTTTTCTTCAAGAGTTGTTGGGACAAGGATTGCTTACAACAGAAGGAGAAGGATGGCGAAAGCAAAGAAGATTAACCCAGCCTATTTTTTCAAGAGAACAAATGAATGGGCTTGTCCAGCAAATGGATGAATCTATCATGCATTATTTATCCAATGATTGGGATGGCAAGCAATCGGTAGATTTGGAGCAGTCGATGAATGTATTGACCCTTCAGATTTTGACGCAGAGTATTCTTTATTCACCGGATCAGCGACATTTTAGACAGGTGCAATTTGATTTACACGATGCATTGGTTTACATGACCTCCAAACGATTTAATGCGTTGAAGTTTTTATCGGCCTTACCATCTTTGAAAAAGACCAAAGGCCGAAAAGCCATAAAACGAGTCAAAGGACTGGTGCGTCAAATCATAGAAGAGCGAAGACAGTCAGTAGGTCAAACCAACAATGATTTGTTAGAGATGCTCATGACCACAAGGGATGAGGAAACCGGACATTCATTGGATAATCAGGCTTTGCAAGATGAAGTGATGACCATGTTTGTGGCAGGCCATGATACAACAGCTGCAGCTTTGATTTGGACCATTTATGCGTTGGATCAAAATCCAAAAATCAAGCAAAAGATTTTGGAGGAATTGGATGCGAATTTTCAAGGTGGAGCCATTACAGGAGAAGTGCTTCATCAATTGCCTTATATGAAAATGGTTATCCAAGAGGCCATGAGGCTTTATCCACCGGTTTGGGCGTTTGGCCGTAAGGCCAAGGAAGATGATGTCTTGATGGGGATGAATATTTCAGCAGGACAATCGATTAATGTTCCCATTTATTGTGTTCACCGTCATCCAGAGTTTTGGGAAAAACCGTTAGAATTTTATCCAGAACATTTTTTACCAGATGCAGTAAAGGCCAGAGATAAGTTTGCTTATATGCCTTTTAGTTTGGGACAACACCGATGCATAGGAGAGCATTTTGCTTTGATTGAAATTCAAATGGTATTGATGCGAATTTACTTTCATTACGATGTCAATGTTAAAGCAAATGAACCTGTATCGTTTTTACCCTTGGTAACTTTAAAACCGATGAATCCGATTTCTTTACAAATTTCACCTAGAAAGAAATGAACCAGAATTATACTTTACAAGATTGGCCAGCATATCGAAATGATATTGTTGATTTTTTGGATTTAGATAATCGACGCAATCATGCGCAGGCCATGTTTGAAGTGGACATCACCAAATTGAATGAACAAATTTCGAAGCGCTCTGAGCGTCTTCATACCGTTACATTTCAATTGGCGCATTTGCTATATTGTTATGGACGTTCCATTCAGCAACATCCCGAAATGCAAGCACGATTGTACAAGAACAAATTGTACTTGTTTGAAGATGTGGATGTATCCATGATATTTGAAAAAACAACTCCAACAGGTATCAAAGTTCCTGTGCCCTATATTTTCAGAGGAATACAAAAAAAGAGTTACGATGAAATATTGAAGGAGCTCCAGTGGGCCAATGAAGCGGAAATGCATGAGATCTATCGCCCCAAGAAATCAACGTGGTTGAGGAAATTGCCTAAGTTTTTACGCATGTTTTTGATGCGCAGAGCATTGGCCAATCCGCTAAAGTGGAAGGAGAATTTGGGTACTGTAGCCTTTACCACATTGGGGATGACGATTAGAAACCGACAGATGTATCCAGTTCCAATTGGGCCCTATAGTTGCATGTTGGCAGCGGGTTCTTCTTATCATCAGAAAATAGAAGGCAAGACTGTTTCCAAGTGGTGCATCGTTTTAAATTTTGATCACAACATTATGGATGGCGCGCCAGCTGTTCGGTTTGGACGAACATTTATGGCCGCGGTAGAAAGGGGATTGGAGTCGTAAACTGAAGTAAAGTAATTAGAGGAATTTGAATATGAAGGCAATTGCGCAATGGACCACCTTTCCGTTGATTGTGATTTTGGGTGTGTTTCAGTTTTTATGGATTCTGCAATTGGGGCCGCAGTATTTGGAGGTAGCGACAACGGTGCCTATGCTGTACATCATGGTGGTTTGCTTTTATTTAGAAAAGGTGATGCCATATGATTCGAGATGGCAACCCTTGGCGGCGGATTGGAAAATGGATGCGATGCATTTGGTGTTTTTTCAAACCATTCTACCCAAAGGATTCAAAGCGTTGGTTTTGATTTTGGCATTGCGATGGATACCCCAGGATTTTGAAATCGTGAAAGGTATTTGGCCTCATCAGTGGCCCATATTGGCTCAGGCTCTGTTGATGATGTTGATCTCTGACTTCTTTCGTTATTGGATACATCGCTGGAGTCATACTCTTCCTGGATTGTGGAGGTTTCATGCGGTACACCATGCGTTGAAGAAATTGTATTGGCTCAATACAACCCGCATTCATCCTATCGAAAAAATCATTCAATTGATGTTTGAGGTGGGACCTTTTATTTGCTTGGGTGTCGCCAAGGAGGTGTTGGCCTTGCATCTTGTGTTGTACGGTTTGAATGGATTTTTAAGGCACTCCAATATCTATTTTAAATTTGGTTGGCTCAATTATATCATCAGTACGAATGAATTGCATCGCTGGCACCATTCTAAATTGATTCATGAGTCCAATTCCAATTATGGAAGTGATACCATGATTTGGGATGTTCTCTTTGGCACTTTTTTTTATCCTCAAAATAGGGAGGTTGGAGAAATAGGGCTTTACAATTCGCAGTATCCAGAAGGCTTGGGAGGTCAAATGATGGCACCCTTAGTTACAAATTTAGACAAGGAGGATCGTCTTCCTTTTAATATTGAGCATTGGATTTTGAATTTGCTTTTGAAATGGAAAATGCGCAAGAATCGGAAGAAATTCACCAATGAACTACAAAAGGATACTTTAGAAATTCGATCTCAACAGGAGAAATTGATTTTGGATTTGATTAAGAAAAATGAATCTACTGATTTTGGAAAGCAACATGGCTTTGGGCAAATACGAAGTATATCTGAGTATCAGCAGAAAGTGCCGGTGAACACCTACGAGGAACTGAGAAGTTGGATTGAAACTCAGGCAAAAGAAGGAAAGGGAGGTCATTTGATGCAAGATGAAATTGTTATGTTTAACCAGACCAGCGGAAGCACAGCTCAACCCAAGTGGATTCCTGTAACACAGGAAACATTGGATGGTCTGAAAGTAACTCAACAATTTTCTACTTGGTTGCAATATGATTTTGCACCAGAGGCATTTGAGGGACACATCATGGGGATAGTAAGTCCAGCCATAGAATCGATGAGTCCTTTCGGAATTCCTGTAGGTGCTGCTAGCGGTCATTTTTACAAGAACATGCCCCGATTGGTAAAACGAAAATATGTTTTGCCCCATTCCGTTTTTGAGGTCAAGGATTATTCAGTAAAGTATTATCTAATTTTATTGTTGGCTTTGCAGCACAAGGATATTACCTATTTGGGAAGTGCCAATCCTTCCACATTTTTACAGTTGAATCAAATATTGAATCAACGAAAATGGGAGTTGCTTCGCGATTTGAAAAAGGGCAAGCCCATGGGCGTTGTAGAGAACATTGAGCCCAAAATGTTTGATCGAGTAGCACAGTTGTTGAAGCCATCTCAACAGCGCTGCGATGAATTAGAGAAGTTGTTTTCTCAGGAAGAGATTGTAATCAAACAAGCATGGCCTCATCTTAAACTTTTGGTGACCTGGACATGCGGTAGTTGCGGCATTGCTTTGAAAGCCGCATTGAAACTGATGCCCGAAAATATCAAGGTGGCGGATTTGGGATATCTAAGCAGTGAATTTAGAGGTAGTGTGGCTTATAACTTTAGCAACCAATCTGGTTTGCCCACATACAGAAATCACTTTTTTGAGTTTGTAGAAAAAGACAAATGGGAAAATGGTGAGCAAGATTTTCTGTTATTGGATGAATTGAAAGAGGGTAAAGATTATTACGTTTTTGTTACAACACCATCGGGGCTATATCGATATAACATGAATGATATACTTCGTGTATCTGGTTTTGTCAATCAATGTCCATTGTTGGTTTTTCAACAAAAGGGGAATGGCGCGTGCAACATCACAGGAGAGAAATTATATGAGAATCAGGTTGTAGATGCTTTTCAATCGATGAATTGGAATGCCATTTTTTATCAGGTTTTGGCAGATGTTGCGCAATCTCGTTATGTAGGATTTGTGGAGTGGCATCTTCAACCGGAATCGGATAAATCTGAATTGGCATTGCGTATGGATCAGGCGTTGCGTATGAGAAATATCGAGTATGATGAAAAGCGCGCCAGTGGTCGCTTGCAGCAATTTGAATTAAGATATTTACCAGAGGGTAGTTTTGCTGAGATTAAGCGACAGGCTGTCGCTTCAGGGCAAAAAGAAGGTCAGTTTAAGATGGTCATGTTGCAGTACATGGAAAGTTATAAATGGGATTTGAGTAAAGCCAACTAAAATGGAGATTTCTTTTTCGCTGTTGCATATTCCATTTAAGATTGCATTTAAACACAATTCGGCAACCCGCAGTGAGAGTTCAACTTTTTGGGTCGAAATTCAAGAGGACGGTTTCATAGGTTGTGGAGAGGGATGTCCAAGAGTTTATGTCACAGGGGAGACTGAAGAAACGTGCGTTTCCTTTTTTACTCAGTGGAAGGAATCGTGGATGAACATTTCGGGATTGCCATCATTGGCGAGTTGGGCTGAGGATCACCAATTGGAAATTGATTCCAACTTGTCTGCTTGGTGTGCTGTGGAGATGGCTTTCTTGGATTTGTGGTCCCAACAAGCTGAGATGTCCATTCCTCAATTCTTGGGTTATGCATGTGCAGAAAGAGAGGCTGTTTATTCCGCTGTACTTGGTGATGCTTCTGAGGAAACTTGGAAGAAATTGTGTGATTGGCATTTGCAAAACGAGATGTGTCATTTCAAATTGAAGGTCAATGGCGATATAGCAATAGACAGCGCACGTGTGGCATATATCAAGGAAAAATGTCCCCAAGCGGATATTCGCTTAGATGCCAATAATATATGGAAGGATGCCAGTGAAGCGGTTCAATTTTTATCGAATTTACCTGAAGGTATTGTGGCCATTGAGGAGCCACTCGTTGTACCCAATTGGGAAGGTATTCACCTAATTTTACAGGCGATTCCCATGGATATAATTTTAGACGAACACGCTTGTTTGTTGCGAGATCTGCGTCAGGTGAAGTATCCTCAACGGATGATTTTTAATTTACGTGTTTCCAAATGTGGCGGCATATTGAGAAGTATTGAGATGGGTAGGATGGCTTTGCAGATGGGGATGAAAGTGATTATTGGAGCTCAAGTAGGAGAGAGTAGTGCATTGACACGTGCGGGATTGATAGTAGCGCATGCCCTTGATGGAAGGGTTGTGGCATTTGAAGGAGGCTATGGACTGAATCTAATGGAAAGGGATTTTTTTAGAGTGACCTATCAATTTGGACGTGGGGGAAATCTTCAATTTAAATTTTAGTTGATCCATTTTTGAATAAATTGATTTATATTTCAATATGAAATTCAAAATTTTATTTTCTACACTCATCGTTTTATCGATAATTCTCGTTTTTTGCTGTTGCAAGGAAGGGAAGACTTCTGATCAAGTGGTCCAGAATCAACAAGCTCTTCGGTTGGATGAGCGATTCCAAACGCCAGCAGGGTATAAACGGTTGACCTTGGATATCAATTCCTTTGGGTACTTTCTACGAAAATTCCCACTCAAGCCAAAAGGTTCTGTTGTTCATTATTACAATGGCCAAGTGAAAGCAAATGATGTTCATGCTGCAGTCTTTGATTTGTCAGTTGGTACAAAAGATTTGCAGCAGTGTGCGGATGCGGTGATGCGGATGCGCGCTGAGTATTTGTTTGCACAGAAACGTTACAATGAAATTCATTTTCATTTAACCAATGGTTTTGATATGGCCTATTCCAAATGGATGCAGGGCAACAGATTGCAGGTGAACGGTAATAAGACCCAATGGAAATTAACAGCTAATCCATCCAATGATCATGATTCATTTTTAAAGTACATGGAAGTGGTGTTTAATTATGCTGGGACGCTTTCGTTGAGCAAGGAGTTAAAAGCTAAGCGTGCCGGTGAAATTCAACCCGGTGATGTTTGGATATATGGAGGTTCGCCGGGGCATGCCGTTTTGGTTGTTGACGTAGCTCAGAATGACAAAGGAGAAAAAGTTTTCATGATTGCGCAGAGCTACATGCCCGCCCAAGAAATGCACATTCTGAAGAATTTGGAAGAGCCGCATCTAAGCCCTTGGTTCCGTGTTCCAACCACCCAACTGCAGACGCCAGAATGGACTTTTGAATCGAACGAGTTAAAGACTTGGTGAAGTTGGTTTTGATTATTTTTGTGTCATGGGAATGACAGATTTTTCTTGGTTGTCAAGGACGCAGTTGTTGGTTGGAGAAACAGCTTTGCAGCGTTTGGCAAGTAAACATGTAATGGTTGTTGGAATGGGCGGAGTAGGTTCGTTTGCAGCTGAATTCGTTGCTCGTTCTGGAGTGGGCAAGATGACCATCATCGATGGAGATGTGGTTGACCCAACCAACCGAAATAGACAATTGCCTGCATTGGCAACAAATCACGGAGTTCCCAAGGTGCAGATCATGGCACAACGCATTCGCGAAATCAATCCAGAGATTGAATTGAATGTTATTCAAGAGTTTGTGAATCCTGAATTGGTAGCGGCACAATTGACCTTGAAGCCTGATTATATCATTGATGCAATTGATAGCATTACGCCCAAATTAACGTTCATGCAATTGGCTTATGAAAGTAAGATTCCAATGGTAAGTAGCATGGGCGCTGGAGGAAAAGTTGATCCTACCAGATTGCATGTGGTGGATTTGTCCAAGACATACAATTGTCCTTTTGCGCATCAGATTCGAAAGCGTTTGAGAAAGGTAGGAATTAGAAAAGGAATTAAAGCAGTCTTCAGTGATGAGTTGCCAGATCCCAATAGCATTATGCTCACAGATGGTAGCAATTATAAGAAATCGGCTTACGGTACTATTTCCTATATCCCAGCAACCTTTGGCGCTGTGGTAGCTTCTGTGGCCATTCGTGATTTGATGAAATAGTAATGAGAATTCTATGTGTCTGCTTAGGCAACATTTGTCGTTCTCCCTTGGCTGAAGGTGTTCTGAAGAAAGTTGCTGTTGAGAACAATGTTGTCTTGGATGTGAGAAGTGCTGGTACCGCAAATTATCACATTGGAGATCCTGCGGATCATCGCACTGTACAAATTGGAAAGAAATACAACATCGATGTCTCAAGTCACCGAGGTCAGCAATTTTCTGTGGAACATTTTGATCAGTTTGACTTGATATTGGTAATGGACAAAAGCAATCTACATAATGTCCGTAACTTGGCCCGAAATCAAATAGACCTTTCAAAGATCAATATGTATCGAAGAGATGGAAAAATTGTTGACGATCCCTATTACGGTGACATGACGGATTTTGAGAAAATGTATCAAGTGCTCCATGAGCATGCGACGCATTGGGTCTTACTAGAAAAGAAATAAAACAACATGCAGGTTTGTGTATACTGCGCCTCGAGTGCAAAAATTGATTCGGCTTATTTTGAAGCGACAACGGAATTGGCAGAAATACTGGTCTCCAATAATGTACAAGTTGTATTTGGCGGAGGTGGTTCTGGTTTGATGGGGACATTGGCTGATTCGGTTCTTCGAATGGGTGGGAAGATCAAAGGTATCATGCCGCAATTCATGAATGAAGTGGAGTGGGGGCATACAGGCGTGAGTGATTTTACTTACACCCAAACGATGCATGAGCGCAAGTCGAAATTCTTGGAAGGAACAGACGCCATTATCGCATTGCCTGGAGGTACTGGAACTTTTGAGGAATTGTTTGAAGCGATAACGTTAAAGAAATTGGGACAAATCGATACGCCGATAGTCATTTTGAATACCCGCGGATATTACAATCTTTTTAAGCAATGGATGGAACTTGCGGAGAAGGAGAATTTTATGTCCAAAGATCAATCGGAGATTTGGCGCATTGTAGACACTCCGTCAGAAGTATTGCCTGCAATAATGCAATTTGAGCGAAAACGAATTGACATTCGAAACGCGGGAAATATGCGTTGAATTATTCTAGGATGGGCAATGTAATGGTAAAGGACGAACCCTTTTCCATTTCTGAGACCAACTTTATTTCACCATTCATTGCGGATACTATCTTTCGGACAGTTGCCAACCCTAAGCCGTGGCCTTTTTTACCAAATCGATCTTTGCTTGTTTTAACCACAAAAGGCTCAAAAATTTGCTCATGATTGCATTCGGCAATTCCAGGGCCATTGTCTTTAATTTCAATTTGGTAGTTATTGTCAAATTTTGAAAAATGCAATTGAATCAATGGTGTAACCTTGTCGTTGTATTTTATACCGTTTGAAACCAAATTCGTTAGTAGCTGAATGAGCAATGTGGGATGTGAAAAAACCTTTTCGATTTCAGATGTGTACTCGATTTTACATTCGGTATTATTGAGTAGCAAACTTTTCAAATCTGATATGACGGCGGAAATCTTAATCCACTCAAATTGTTTTTGAATGTCTTGATGTTCTCGGCTGTATTCCAAAAGACCGTTGATTAGATCGGTTAATTTATCAGCGGAATATTGAATCTTCTCAATCATTTCAAATGCACTTGGTGGAAAGCTATTTTGGCCTTGTTCAAGAAGCAATTGTGCCAGTGAATTGATGTTGTGAATGGGAGCCTTAATGTCATGTGCAGCAATGGAAGTGAAACGATTTAAATACTCGTTTTTTTCCTCAAGCGCCAGCTTGCTTCTTCTTAATTCGAGCAATTGCACAACTTGTCTTCCGAGTGCTTGTAGGCATTCGATTTGATCTGAATTAAGATGTCTAGGTTTTTCATCAATTGCGCAAAGGGTTCCAAGTGCAAAACCTTCATGATCGACCAGAGGAATGCCCGCATAAAATGCTATGTGTGGCGCACCAGTTACAAGCGGGTTGTCGACAAATCGATTGTCCTTGCTGGCATCTTCGACAATCAAAGGTTTTTGAGGGTCAAGTATGGCATGTCCACAAAAGGAAATTTCGCGACTTGTTTCTTCTGCGTTTATTCCTATTTTAGATTTGAACCATTGCCTATCTTGTTCAATAAGGGAAATCAATGTAATGGGGACATTGCATATCTGGGATGCAATTCTAGTCAGATCATCGTATTCAATTTCAGGCAAAGAGTCTAAAATTTGGTACGATTTAAGCGCCTTTAATCTTTCGGACTCATTATCTGTTTTTCTAGGAGCAATCATGATTCTTTAAAAGTAATCAATAATTGTGTTCAGAAAAGTGAGATATATCGCTTTGTGATTCTACTAGAACAATAACCAATAAATAATTAGCCAAATCGCGAGAAAGAATGTTCCCAATTGCAAAATGGCTTTGGCTTGGCGATGATCTTTCTTGATAAATTTAAAATAAGCCCAAGCCAATAAAGCTGCAATGACAAATGCAATGGGAAGCGCAATTCTCATTTTCAAATGAAGGCGCTCAAACTAAACATCAGGATCAGTGCGATGGCACCTAATGTTACCAATAGACGATTACCCTCAGTGAATTCTTTCGCGTTGTCGTTTTTGCCATACATGGCAAAAATGACTTTCAAGTAATAATACATGCCTATGACCGAAGTAAGAATCATGATGACGGTAAGCCACGTGTAATGACCCATTAATCCGCTGATGATATAGTATTTTCCAAAGAAGCCTGCTAATGGGGGAATACCGGCCATTGACAATAATGCGATGCTCATAATAGCAGCTGTAAATGGAGACTTTTTAGCCAATCCATCAAAGGAATGAAGATCTTCTCCAATCTGATTACCTACGAGTTGCATCACGTAAAAAGAAATCAGAGATGCAATTCCATAGCTCATGATGTAGAACATCAAAGTTTCACTGTTGAAGCCAGGAATTAATAATGATGAAAGCAAAAAACCAGCATGTGAAACACCAGAGAATGCAAGCATACGTTTTACATTCATCTGAAGCGTTGCCATACCATTTGCGATGATCAAGGTCAATGTCACCATGATGGCAATAGCGCCATGGAAACTATGCAAGGTACCTTCAAACGCTCCTGCAAACAAGCGATACATGCCAATGATTGCAGCACCCTTAACGACAGTTGCCATCCATCCTGTGATTGGAGTAGGCGCACCTTGATAAACATCAGGTGCCCAAAAGTGAAATGGTGCAGCGCTAATTTTAAATGCGAAACCTACTAGAATCATCCCGATGCCAACCATCACAAGATAGTTAGTGGGTTGGGTTGAAATAAAATCATGAATGACATACAAATCAAAGCTAGCGGTGGCGCCATAAATCATTGCGATACCAAACAAAAGAATTGATGAAGCGACAGAACCCAATAAGAAGTATTTAAATCCAGCTTCATTGGATGCGCGATTTCCTCTTTTGCTCGCTGCAAGGACATACAATGGAATAGATAAAATTTCAATGGCCAAGAATAACATGACCATGTTCGTGAAATTGGTCATCAAAATAGCACCACAAAAACTGAAGGCAATTAAAGCATACAAATCGGAACCGTTACCAGTTGCCATGATGTGCTTGTGTTGCAATAGAAGCCAAAAAGCTGCTAAAATGGTTATGATAGCAATTCCTTTAAGAGCGAACGCATCCATCATCATCATGTTCTGATTCATGATGTTTTCAGACATTCCCCATTGTGCAGCTGTTCCAGCCAATATCGCGAGAAAGGACAACAACATCAAAGGCATCATCCATGATCGCAATTTGAAAATTTCTAATGCTAACAAGGCAACACCCAATAAAGCAGATATCAATAATATAATCATCTCTAATTTCGATTAAACGGTTTGAATCAATTGAAGAATAAAATGCGGGTAAATACCCAAAACGATAACCATCAAAACCGCAATGGCCATGATGAGGCTTTCTTTTGAATTTAAAATGTCAAATGAAATACTTCCATTGCCCAACATCATTTTTTGGAAACCACGAAGCATATAAGCTGCACCGAGAATTACGGATAAACCAGCAACCAAAGCATAACCCCATCCGACATGAGCAACTCCTTGAAGCAACAAGAATTCACCTACAAAACCCGAAGTAAATGGAAGGGCAACTGAACCCATTACCAAGATGAAAAATAAGAATGCAAATCGTGGATTCGCAGTTCTAATTCCTCCCATTTCAGCCATGTGATCATGGCCTACGCGAGCTACAATAATTTCATAAGCAGTGAACATGGCAACGGCTAAAATACCGTGCGAGAACATCTCGAACAATCCACCTACAGTTCCTTGATCGGTATTGGATAATACCCCAGCCGAAATCATTCCAACGTGAGCAACGGATGAATAAGCAATCATCATTTTCAAACGCTTTTGTGTCAGCGCCATCAAAGATGCATAAATGACACTGATGACAGATAGAACGATTGCCCATTGCCCATGCTCTGCAATACCAGCAGGTACCATAGGCAACGCCCAACGCACCAAACCGAAAGTTGCCATTTTCAACATAATGGCTGCAAGCAGCATTGTCCCTTGAATGGGCGCATGATCATAAGTAGATGGCTGCCAAGAATGAAATGGGAATACGGGCATTTTCACTGCAAATGCGATAAATAATCCTGCAAACACCCAACCTTGCTGTCCAGCGCTAAGTGCATTTCCAGCTGCCCACATGGCGGACATGTCAAAGCTAGGGGTTGCCATACTTTGATGCACATACAACAAAGACAACATCATAAACAAAGAACCGAAAAGCGTATACAAGAAGAAACGCATGGTAATCTTGGACAAATGTTCACCTGTGCCCCAACCCAGAATGATGAAAAATATGGGTATCAAAGCCCATTCGTAGCAGATATAAAATAAAAGTGCATCAGAAGCCATAAATGCTCCGAGCATGGCTGCAATCATCATCATTCCCCAAGCATAGAAACGATTGGGATTGTTCAAAGATTTGTGACTTTGAACATAGAAAATGCCTAACCCTGCAATCAAGGTCAACAACACCATGATCCAAGATTGACCGTCCAATTTGAGGTTGAAGTGAAAACCTATGGATTCAATCAAAGGCAAATCGAAATTGACAGAAGTGCCATGAGATTGTAGATATAAGCCGGTAAGAGCAACTCCTAAAGTGATGAATAAACCCACCAAAGGAATTCTAGCGGTTTGTTCGGTTTTGCTGTTGAACATCAAAAGACTCAACAACAGGGGCAAAGAAAATATAGCTAATGCAATCATAATTCGTTAGATCAAAAATAGAATGGCGATTAATCCGGCAACCAAGGCCAACAAGTAAGTAATGATTTGCCCATTGTGTAGGAATTGGAATAGACGGCCCAATCCTTTGGCTGAATTTCCTGTACCGTCAACAATGTTCATCAAAGCTTTGTCCTCAATCCAATGATGCATACCTGAAGCAATTGCATCAATAGGTTTTCTGAAGATGTTGTCGTACAATTCATCAAAACCATATTTCTTCCAAAGAAGACGGTGTATACCTGATTGAATTTCATTGTCCTCCAATGGTTGTATACCTTTAGCGATATAGGTGCTGTATGCATAGTAAATCATTCCACCTGCAATTGCCATAGAGATTAATGCTAATGCAATTTCGGCTGTGGCATCCAAATGAGAAGTTGCAGCGACTACCGTACCCGATAAGAAATGGTCGAGCCAATGATGAATGTGCAATGATTCTCCAATTGCATGAGGGAATCCCATGAATCCGCCTATTGTTGATGCAACGGCCAAAACAATAAGTGGAGTAGTCATGGTAGCTGGAGATTCATGTAAATGGTGCTCTTGTTCGTGAGTACCTCTGAATTCACCATGAAATGTCAGGTAGAACATACGGAACATGTAGAATGCAGTACCTGCCGCAGCCAACATTAGAAGAGCAAATACGATGGTATTATTTTCCATTGCATGCGCTAGGATTTGATCTTTAGAGAAGAATCCAGCAAAAGGGAAAATTCCTGCGATGGCAATGGTGCCAATGAGGAAAGTCCAATAAGTAATAGTCATGTATTTTTTCAAACCACCCATTCTTCTAATGTCCTGCTCTCCGCCCATGGCGTGAATAACAGAGCCCGAACCCAAGAACAATAATGCCTTAAAAAAAGCATGTGTTACTACGTGAAAAACAGCAATGGAATATGCACCCATTCCTAGTGCGGCAAACATGAAACCCAATTGGCTTACTGTTGAATAGGCCAGGACTTTCTTGATATCATTTTGTGTCAATGCGATTGAAGCGCCCATTAATGCGGTAATAACTCCAGCCCATGTAATGACTTGAGATGCAACTTCACTCATAGCATACAAATCACTGAATCGAGCAACCAAGTAAATACCCGCAGTTACCATAGTAGCCGCATGAATCAAAGCTGATACAGGCGTTGGACCGGCCATTGCATCAGGCAACCAAGTATGAAGTGGAAATTGCGCTGATTTACCCATGGCACCAATGAACAATAAAATTCCTACCAATGTGGTAAGTCCACCCAATGCTGCGATACCGCTACTTCCTACGATTAGGTCATTGTAATTCAAAGAACCACACTGGATAAATATGATGGTCATCGCCAACAACAATCCCAAGTCGCCTACACGGTTAATTACGAAAGCTTTCTTGGCTGCGTCGTTGTTCGCGTGGTCTTTGTACCAAAATCCAATAAGCATGAATGAGCAAACACCTACACCTTCCCATCCTACGAAAAGCATCAACAAATTGTCTCCCAATACCAAGAGCAACATGAAGAACACAAATAAGTTTAGATAGGACATGAAGCGATTGAATCCCTCGTCTTCATGCATATATCCGATAGAGTACAAGTGAATCAAAGATCCAACACCGGTGATGAAAAGAATATAAAGACTGCTAAGAGGATCGACAATGAAACTAATGTCTACTTGGAAGGAACCCACATGGATCCAGTCCAATACCTTCACAATCGCAGCATCCGAAGCGTGCAATTGCGTAGAGAAAACCACTGCAGCTAGTCCAAAAGATATGGCTACCATAGCTGTAGCAATTCCACCTACTGTGTTTTTGCTTAGGTTCTTTCCAAAAAATGTAATAAACAAAAAGCCCAAAGCGGGAAATAGGGGGATAAGAGCAACTAGTTTTTCCATGATTATCCTTTCAATTCGTTAAGTGAATCTGTGTCTGTAGTGTGTAAGTTGCGATAAAGCATCATCAATATTGCCAATCCAACTGCCACTTCAGCCGCCGCTACAACCATGATGAAGAAGACGAATATTTGTCCGTCTGTATCTCCATGCATTTTTGAAAAGGCGACCAAAGCCAAGTTAACGGCGTTGAGCATCAATTCAACACACATGAACATGATGATGGCATTCTTTCTAAATAATATACCAAATACGCCAATGCCAAAAAGGGCAACGCTGAGGGCTAGGTAATGATGAATATATATGTTGTGTAATATTTCCATTTTATGCTTGTGTTTCGTTCAAGTTCTTTTTGGATAAATAGACTGCACCTACCATAGCAGCCAAGAATAATATGGATGCCAATTCGAATGGTAGGAGGTAGTGTCGGTACAATGCAATACCCAAGTCTTCAACCAAACCAGCAGGAGTGACATTGTTGGCATTGACATGCATGGCATCTACAGAATGAGCTGCACCTGATAATATGACCAAAAGCAATCCTGCAGAAGCAACCGCCAACATTTTTAAAATATTGCTTCGCTTTTCAATTTCAAGATCATTCAAGTTCAACATCATAATGACATACAAGAACAAAACCATGATGGCCCCGGCATAAACGATAATGTGAACGGCAGCCAAGAATTGGGCGTTCATAAGGAAGTAGTGTCCGGCTATAGAGAAAAAGGTAAGAATTAAATACAGCACACTATATACTGGATTTTTACTTATAATGGTGGCTATCCCGCTAAAAACGGCGATAAAGGACAATAGCCAGAAAGCGTATTCTGTGAGCATATTACTTTTTACGATCTAAATAAGTTTGATTGTGCTTGTGCTTTTTGTCGTTTTTAAATGACAATACATCTTGGGTTTGTCTTTTCGAAACGTCGACACGTTCTGTGAGACTTTCTACCAAAATGTTTTTTCCGAAAATTTCTTCACCTCGGGTAAAACTTGATGGTACAATTCTATCTGTCAAGAAAATGGCTTCTTTTGGACAAGCTTCCTCGCAGAGCCCACAGAAAATACAACGAAGCATATTGATTTCGTAAATCTTTGCATACTTCTCTTCGCGGTACAAATTTTCTTCTCCTTTTTGACGCTCCGCTGATTCCATAGTAATGGCCTCTGCAGGACATGCAACTGCACACAGTCCGCAAGCCGTGCATCTTTCAGCACCAGCTTCATCTCTTTTCAAGACATGTTGACCGCGATAAACCGCAGCCAATTCTCTTTCTTGATCAGGATATTTTATGGTCGCTTTTCGCTTGAACAAATGGCTCAAAGTAATGAGCATTCCCTTAATAATAGCAGGGAAGTAGAGGCGCTCTGAAAGAGATAATTCTTTCTTTACAACCTGAATAGATCGATTGGTTAATTGCATGATCTTATCCTAATTTTCCAGTAAACAACATTACAAAACCGGTGATGATAATATTGGCAATGGCCAATGGTAACAATACCTTCCATCCCAAGTTCATCAATTGATCATAACGGAATCGTGGCAAAGTCCAGCGAATCCACATGAACAAGAAAATGAACATTAAGATCTTTCCAAAGAATACGGCCGTTTGAACTGCAGTCAATACATTTCCTTCTAGTCCCAATTCGTGTTGGAATGGGAAGTTATAACCACCAAAATACAAGGAAGCCATTATTGCAGAACTGATAAACATGTTGATGTATTCTGCAAACAAGTAGAATCCCAATTTCATAGACGAGTATTCCGTGTGGTAACCACCAACTAGTTCTGATTCGCATTCAGGTAAGTCAAATGGAGCACGGTTGGTTTCAGCAAATGCACAGATTAAGAAGATGATGAATCCCAATGGTTGGTATACAACATTGGCAAATCCTGCATCTTGCTGAGCAACGATTTCGTTCAAACTCAATGTTCCCGTCATCATGACCAATGCAATCAAGGCAAGACCCATCGCAACTTCATAGGAGATCATTTGTGATGAGGCGCGCAAAGCTCCCAATAAGGCGAACTTATTGTTAGAAGCCCAACCTCCAATCATTACACCATATACACCGATTGAAACTACGCTCAAAAGGTACAATAGCCCGATATTGATATCGGTTACTTGCATAGGGTAGGTGACATCACCTACTTGCCATCCTGCTCCCCAAGGAATCACGACGCCCGTCATACAAGCGCACAACATAAAGAAAGAGGGGCCCAAAATAAACAACCAACGATTGGAATGCGTCGGAATCATTTCTTCTTTAAAAATCATTTTGATACCGTCGGCTATGGGTTGCAATAAACCCAAAGGACCAGCGCGGTTTGGACCTACGCGATCCTGAAGCCAAGCAGCCAACTTCCTTTCTCCCCAAGTCATGTATGCAGCAGCTCCTAAGGAAACCGCAAATACAACAACGCAAAGGATTATTTTATAAATCAACATCGTATCCGTCATGGCTTATTTGATTTCGTTGTTAGGATCCAAAGCGCCTTGTCCCAAGTTCACTTTTTCGCCATGGGGCAATGCAGCCTTTTGTCGATCGATGGAAACTTTAAGTGCTTTTAAACTATTGTAATGATTGGCTGAAATGACCGAATGACGGCTAATTTGAGATGGTCCATCAATGACCCAATCCTTGGTGTTCTTTTTATCGAAACGGCAAGTGTTGCAAATCCATCCGGTTTTTCCGTCATGGTCAGCCACCTCACCCCATTGGTCTTTTCTTGCAGTTACGCGCAATACATCGTCTCCTTTGTACCACAAACGCACATGACCACAACATTTGTCACAATCACGATGTGCATCTACAGGCTTGGTAAACCAAACACGACTTTGGAAACGGAAAGTTTTATCGGTCAATGCGCCTACAGGACAAACATCAATGACATTGCCTGAAAAATCATTGTCAATCGACTTTTCAATGTAGGTACTAATTTCTGCTACCTCACCGCGATTCATTACACCATGTACACGACAATCAGTAACTTGATCTGCTGTCTTTACACAACGGTAGCATAGAATACAACGATTCATGTGCAATTGAATCTTGTCTCCGATATCGCGCTTTTCAAATTCACGACGTGGAAATTCAAATCGGGTTTCGCTCTTGCCATGCTCATATCCCAAATCCTGCAAATGACATTCACCAGCTTGGTCACAAACTGGACAATCCAATGGGTGATTAACCAAAAGGAATTCAACAACGCCTGCACGGGCTTCTTGAATTTCTGGCGAAGTGTTGTTTTCTACAACCATTCCGTCCATCACTTGCGTTCTGCAAGAAGCAACAGGCTTGGGCATTGGGCGTGGGTCTTTTTCAGAGCCCTGAGATACCTTGACCAAACAAGTTCGGCAATATCCACCACTGGTTTTTAATTTGGAATAATAACACATGGTGGGTGGTGCCACCTCAGGTCCAATCATACGAGCAGCTTCCAAAATGGTCGTGCCGTTTGGGACTTCAATTGTAATTCCGTCTATGGTAACTTTTGGCATAAATCTTAGTTCGCAGGTTCTGGTAAATGGTTGAGTCTGTAATAGTGTCGAACATCTTTCATGGAATGTCCTGCCTTTACATATTCTTCAAATTCATTACGGAAATGACGAATTGCACTAGCCACGGGCCATGCAGCAGCATCACCTAGAGGACAAATGGTCTTTCCTTCAATCTTACTTTGAATGTCCCAAAGCAAGTCAACGTCTTGCAAAGTGCCATGACCGTGAAGAATCTTGTGTAATATTTTTTCCATCCAGCCGGTGCCTTCTCTGCAAGGAGAGCATTGGCCACAACTTTCGTGGTGATAGAATCTAGAGAATGTCCAAAGATTTTTTACGATGCTCGTATCTTCATCCATTGCGATAAATCCACCTGAACCCAACATGGTTCCTGTCGCAAATCCACCATCAGCCAATCCTTCGTAAGACATCAAACGGGGTTCGCCATTGGCGGTTTTTAAAATCAGATGAGCTGGCAAAATGGGAACCGAAGAACCTCCAGCGACAACCGCTTTCAATTGTTTTCCATTTCTAATTCCTCCGCAATATTCATCTGAATAGATGAACTCTTCAACGGGCAATCCCAAGTCAATTTCGTAAACCCCAGGTTTATTCAAATGCCCTGATGCTGAAATCAATTTGGTTCCAGTTGATTTTCCGATACCAATCTTGGCATAGGCTTCTCCGCCATCACGAACAATAGGAACTACTGCAGCAATGGTTTCGACATTGTTCACTACCGTGGGGCAACCATACAAACCGGCGATAGCAGGGAATGGTGGTTTGATTCGTGGATTGCCACGTTTTCCTTCAAGTGATTCCAACAATGCTGTTTCCTCACCACAGATATAAGCTCCGCCTCCAACTTGAACATACAAGTCCATGTCGTATCCGCTTCCCATGATGTTCTTACCCAACAATCCCGCATCATATGCTTCTTGAATAGCAGTTTCTAGAATGCGCGCAACGTAAAAATACTCTCCACGAATGTAGATGTATGATGTATGCGCACCAAGGGCGAAACTAGAAAGAATCATTCCTTCAATAAGAATATGAGGAATGTGTTCCATCAAATACCGGTCTTTGAAAGTACCTGGTTCCGATTCATCGGCATTACAAACCAAGTATCTTGGCACACCTTCAGGTTTGGCCAAGAAACTCCATTTCATTCCTGTTGGGAATCCAGCACCGCCTCGCCCACGCAATCCAGAAGTTTTTACTTCTTCTACGATTTGTTCAGGAGCCATAGAGGTTAAAGCCTTTTTCAAGGTCTCGTAACCGCCTTTTTGACGATACACATTCAATGTTTGAATGCCAGGTACGTCAATATGTTCGAGTAATAATTTCTTTCCCATATTAGTCCATGCTAACTTTTTGATCTTTGAGGTAAGTACGTCTTTCGCCGTCCTTTCGCAAATTCTCAATCAAGTGATCTACTTTTTCCAATGTCAAATTCTCATAGAAGTCTGAACCGCATTGCAACATGGGTGCAGTTCCACAAGAACCCAAACATTCAACTGTTTTCAATGTGAATTGTCCATCTTGGGTGGTTTCACCGTCTTTGATACCCAATTTGCTTTCCAAATGTTTGACGATGTCTTCAGAACCCATCAACCAGCAAGAGCTGGTGCGGCAAACTTCCAAAAGGCATTTGCCCACAGGTTTAAGATTGTACATCGAATAAAAAGATGCAACCTCATAAACCTCGATAGGGGTGATTTGGAGTACTTCAGCCACATAGTCCATTGCCTCAGAGCTCAACCATCCATCAAACTCGGCTTGAGCCAAATGTAAAACAGGCAACAAAGCAGATTTTTGTTTTCCAGCAGGATAGCGGTTGATGATTTTCTCAACAACAGCAAGTGTGTCTGGTGAAAATTGATATTTTTTTTCCATGATTATGCGTCTAATTCTCCAGCGATTACGTTCATGCTACTCATAGTAAGAATAGCATCTGAAAGCATGCCGCCTTCAATCATTTCTGAATATGCTTGGTAATAGATGTAACAAGGTCTGCGGAAATGCAAACGGAAAGGTGTTCGGCCACCATCACTAATCAAATAATAACCTAGTTCTCCGTTTCCTCCTTCAACACTGTGATATACTTCTCCAGTTGGAACTTCTGTTTCTCCCATTACAATTTTGAAATGGTAAATCAATGCTTCCATCTTGCTGTATACGTCTTGTTTCTCAGGAAGATAAAATTCTGGTACCTCGGCGTGGATTTCACCTTTGGGCATTTTGTCAACGGCTTGACGAATGATGCTTAAGCTCTCCCACATTTCTTGCATACGCACCATGTAGCGATCAAATGTGTCGCCTTGTGTTCCTACGGGAATTTTAAAATCGAAATCTTGGTAGGATGAGTATGGATTCATAACACGAACATCATAATCCACCCCAGCAGCGCGAAGATTGGGTCCAGTAAATCCATATTCCAAAGCTCGCTCTCCAGTTATAGGACCGCAATTGACCGTTCTGTCCATGAATATGCGGTTGCGGGTAACGAGTTTATCAAATTCCCTCAATGCTGCAGGAAATTCTTCCAAGAAAGCATGAATTCTTTTCCATGCCAAATCAGAGAATTCTCTTTCCATTCCACCTATACGTCCAATGTTGGTGGTCAATCGAGCACCACAAATCTCCTCGTATATTTCGTAAATCTTTTCTCTCCATTGAAACAGATACAAGAAACCAGTCATGGCTCCTGTATCTACGGCTATAACTGTATCACAAACGATATGATCAGCGATTCTTGCCAATTCCATAATGATCACGCGCATGTACTCTGCACGTTTTGGAATTTCACATTGAATCAATTTCTCAACTGTCATGTGCCAACCCATATTATTGATAGGGGAAGAACAATAATTTAAGCGGTCAGTGATAGGCGTAATTTGACCATAGGGTCTTCTTTCGGCTAATTTTTCAAAAGCGCGATGAATGTATCCAATGGTGGGAACTGCTTTCACAATGATTTCACCGTCCATGGTCAATACATTTTGAAAGATACCATGGGTTGCTGGATGCGTAGGCCCTAGGTTTAACGTTGTGTAATCTTTCTCAACGTTAGCTTGAATGGGATCAATTTCTTTGCTCATGATTATCGTCCAAAATATTTGTCTTCCTTATCATCTCTTCCTGCATCTTCCAATGCATATTCTTTTCGCAACGGATGATAGTTCATTTCATCCATGTTCAGAATTCTGCGCAAGTCGGGGTGTCCTGTGAACTTAAATCCATAAAAGTCGTAAGCTTCACGCTCCATCCAATTGGCAGTAGCAAATAGGGTAGTGCAGGTAGGAACTTCTAAATTGGATTTGGGCATAAAGCATTTCAAACGAATTCGCTCATTGCTTTGCAATGCGTGCAATTGGTACATCAATGCAAACTCTTGATCGCCTTGGTCTGGAAAATGAATACCGCACATGGTGGTGAGAAATGTGAACCCCAATTCATTTTTCAAATGTGCCAAAACAGCCATCAAATCTTTCTTTTGGATGTGAAAGACGGGAAAATCTCTTTCATCTCCCGAATGATTTACCGCATCTGGGAATTGATTTTGCAGGGATGACAAAACTTTGTCGTGTAGTTCGCTCATAAATTTATTCCAATCCGTATGCAGCCAATTTGGCTTTGTACTCGGGGGTTAGTCTTCTTTTGATGCCTTCACTTTTAGCCAATTCTTGAATTTTTAAAATACCATCAAGAACTTGCTCAGGACGAGGAGGGCAACCTGGAATATAAACGTCTACAGGAATTACGCGATCGATTCCTTGTAGAACACTGTATGTATCAAAGATTCCGCCGGATGATGCACAAGCACCCATGCTCAAAACCCATTTGGGTTCGGCCATTTGCTCATAAACCTGACGTAAAACAGGGGCCATTTTTTTTGAAATGGTTCCCATAACCATCAACAAATCGGCTTGACGCGGTGAGAAGCTCAAACGCTCTGAACCGAATCGTGCCAAATCGTATGTAGATGCCATAGTGGCCATGAACTCAATGCCGCAACATGAAGTGGCAAAAGGCAAAGGCCAAAGTGAATTGGCACGGGCCAAACCCACTGCTTTGTCTAATGTTGTAGCAAAAAATCCAGCTCCTTCGTGCCCTTCAGGCTGATGGTCTGGATGAATATTTACTGTAGTTTCCATTTGCTATTTTTTTATCAATCCCAGTTTAATGCGCCTTTCTTGATGATGTAAACCAAACCGACAATCATCAATCCCATGAAAGTAAACATCTCCCACAATCCAAACACACCGAGCTCTCTGAAGTTCACTGCCCATGGGTACATGAAGATAACTTCAACGTCAAATAGCACAAATAAAATCGCCACCAAGAAATACTTAATTGAAAACGGTGTGCGAGCATTTCCTTTGGATTCGATTCCACATTCAAATGCCTCTTCCTTAACCTTCACATGTCGCTTTGGACCCAATGCGTGGGTCAAGACCATTGTGGTAACAACAAAACCCAATGCAATCAATGCCATGATTACAATCGGAAAATAATCCCAAAGATGTGATGTAGTGCTCATAATTAATTTTCGTGCTTTAAAGCGCGTCAAATTTAGCAAGTCAGCGCCGAACAATCCTGACAAAAATGTTTTTTTTTTAATCGATATGAACACCTTTCCAACATCTTGTATTTTCGCTGCATGAGATACTTGCTCGCGTTACTTGCTTTTTGGGCAATTTGGATGGAATATCCCAAGGTCGCTTTTCAGGATCCGTCGGGTATTCACTTCATTCGTCAGACGGATGGTCTTGCTTTCGCAACCTACTATTTCGAAACGGGAAATCCTTTTTTAGAATCGGGCACGTTGAACCAAAGTTCTCTCGAAGGCCGCGTCGCATGCGAACTTCCCGTTTTCTATTTTTTAACGGCCAAGATTTACAGCACAACTGGAATTTATTTCCCAATTCTAAGATGGCTTCACGGATTGGTGGTGCTTTTCGGTATTTTTCATGTTTTTCTATTTCTCAAGCAATGGAGCAAAAGTGTTTTGATGTCTCTGACGATGATGTTGATGCTTTTGACATCGGTCGTTTTTGCTTATTATGCTTTTAACTTTTTACCAGATGCGCCCGCATGGTCATTGGTATGGATGGGGTGGTATTACGCTTTTCAATTGACCCAAAAATGGAATTTGAAATGGCTGATGGCTTCCATTTTTCTTTTCTTATTGGGTGCATTGCTGAAGCCCACTTTTTTTATTCATGCAGTAGCCGCAATGGGCATGTGGTTCTGGGGTAGGAAGGAGTTGAATTGGGAATCCAAAAAATGGATTCAGATTGCCGGAATTTTCACCGGTGCACTTGCGCTCATCGTAGGTTGGAGCATGCACATTATCCAATACAATGCGTTTAATCACGATGATTATTTTTTGGTTTCAACACGACCTATCTGGAAGATGGATTCTGAGGACATTGGGGTAGTTTGGGACCACATGACGGGCTATTGGTTCAGAGACTATTTGGCCAGAGATTCATGGAGAATTCTCTTGGGGATGCTTGTTCTTATCGCCTTGAGATGGAAAAGTTTGAATCAGCATTTGCGCAATGCTTTGTGGATTTTAACATTGGGTGAGTTGGCCTACGTTGTGCTGTTTTTTGGACAATTCAAAGATCATGATTACTACATCTGGAACATTTTCCCTTGGTTGATTTTGGTGATGGCGGCATTTGTCAATGCGTTTTGGGAGGCGCTGGCTCAGCGCGTTTTGAAGCAATTGGTGGGAATCGTGATGTTGATTTTGGTGATGAATTCTTGGATTAGCAATGAGAAGGTCATTCGTTGGCGTTTTGGTCATGATGAACCCAATTTGGCATGGGTGGGCAAGCGTTTACAGCATGGTTCGGAGTGGTTGAAAGAATCGGGGGTATTGCCTTTTACTGAACAAGTGGTAGTAGTTCCGGACTTCACCAGAAACGGCTCTCTTTTATTTATCCAACAAGAAGGTTGGACACTTGCAGACTCAACACAATTGGGAAGGTTGAATTCCGAAGAATTGTCATCTGCTACAAAATTGATGATTTTGGATTCTGCCTATTTGAAGTTCCCCGAGGTGGAAGAACACTGGGTTTTACAGCGAGCAGATACAGCTCAGGAGATATACCTACTCAAACGTCGTTAATGCTGTGATCTGAATCTGACGTAGTGTATTTTTTTACCTTCTTCCAACCAGCGACTTTCATAGAACGTGCGAATCGATAAAATACGCTGCCATTCTTCGGGCTGGTTTTTAATGTATGTGCCATACACATCATCGGAATGCGTTTCGAGAATATGGCCAGTGGCTTCCAACTCTTCCAAAGCATTCAAATAAATCATGTGATTGTCATGTTTGATGTGAATGATTCCGTTGGGTTTCAGAAAATTTTGGTATTTCTTCCAATAATAAGAAGACGTGATTCTCTTGATACCCGTTTCATCTTTGGGTTGCGGATCTGAAAAGGTCAACCATATTTCATCTACTTCATTGGGTCCAAAAAACGATTCGATGAATTCTACTCGTGTTCGCAAGAAAGCGACATTCTTTAAGCCTTTGGCAATGGCAATTCGTGCACCATGGTTGAACCTGTGCCCTTTCACATCAACACCCAAATAATTGATATGTGGATTGGCTTCTGCCAACTGAACGGTGTATTCACCCTTTCCACATCCAAGTTCAACAACCAAGGGGTTGTTGTTTTTGAAAAACTTGGAGCGCCATTCACCGTTCATGAAAGTTTTTCCCTCCTTGATGATGGGTAGAAGTTCTGGTTCAAAAACATGCGGAAATGTTTTGTTCTCTGCCCAACGTTTCAATTTATCCTTCGCCATGTTGCAAATTTATATGGGCATTGCATGTTTTTATCGAACTTTCGGAACGAATGAAAAAAATTCTTGTAGTACCAATGAATTGGGGATTGGGTCATGCGACCCGATGTGTACCCATCATTCGTGATTTTATCAATGAGGGGTGTAAGGTTTATATTTCGGGCAGTGGCGAAAGCGGTACATGGCTTCAAGATTATTTTCCTGAATTGGAATTTTTACAAGGTTGTCCTGATTATGGTGTTTTTTATCCTGAAAAGATTGGTTTTTTATCTTGGCTGAAACAATGGCCACGTTGGGAAAAGGCCATTGCGCAGGAAAACAAATGGTTGAATGAAAAGCAAAGTGAATTTCAATTTGATGTTGTTATAAGTGACAATAGATTTGGAATATGGTTGGATGATGCTGAGAATATTTTCATTACGCATCAGCTCAATCCTATTTTACCGGCTTTGTTCAAAGTCCTTTATCAATGGGCGTTTTGGCGTCGGATGAAAAATTTCCAGAAGATTTGGGTGCCTGATGTTGAAGGAGAACTGTCATTATCGGGACAATTGTCGTCGGTTAAACGATCGGATAATCGGGTGGAGCGGATTGGTTGGCTTTCTCGATTTTCAGAAGTAAATGAACAGACCTTCGAGAGCTATGATTGGGTGGGCATCGTGAGCGGGCCAGAGATGCACAGAACTTTGTTTGAATTGGATTTGCTAGATAAAATGAAATCTTCAAAATTGAAATGTCTGCTGATAACAGGTCAATCTACGCAGCCTCGAGATGTGGTGATGGGAAACGTACATATTCGTCATCATTTGGAAGATGAATACTTGGCCTATGTTTTAAGAAGGGCACAAAAAATTACTTCACGATCGGGATATTCTTCATTGATGGATTACAAGGCTCTTGGCGTAAAGGCGGAGGTCATTCCAACACCAGGTCAGACTGAACAGGAATATTTGGCCAAAAGATGGTTGTCGCTTTAATAGTTTTTGGTCCAGGCTATCAATCTATTTAAAGCTTCTTCAAGCACAAGAATCGAAGTGGCACAGCTCATGCGAACATGGCCCTTTGCCCCAGGCCCAAACCAAATGGGAAGTCCCGGTACCAATTTAACCAAGGCTTCAGATTCAATTTTTTGTGTCAAGGTTAGCGTGTCCCAATGTTCAGGATGTTTCATCCAAAAAACAAAAGTTGACGATGGTTTTGTTACTTCAAAAAATGATTGTTCATTGGACAATCTTTGAAAAACATAGTCGACATTGATACGCATTTGCTGAATAAAATCAATTCTCGCATAGGCTGATTTCATGGCCGCTGCAGCAGCGATTTGAGACAACGTCGAAACGCCTTGCGTAGTTCGAGTGTATCCTTGTTGATCCAATATGGGTTGAATGGAATCGGCATCTGGACCTATGATGGCTCCGATTCTTAAACCAGCTAAACCAAATCCTTTGGAGAGGCCATAAATCACCCAGCTTTTGGGATCTACGGCGGCCATACTAACAAATTCCTCACTCAATACAACATCACTCCAAACTTCGTCAGAAAGCAAAAGCAGCTTGTGTTTTATTGCAAAATTGGAAATTTTTTGAAGTGATTTCCTGTCATATGAAAAACCCAGTGGATTGTGCGGATGGCAAATGAAAATGGCTTTTGTGTTGGGCTTGATGTTTCTTGCCCATTCTTCTTCGTTCCAATTTTTTGCTGCTTCAACTCGAGATACTGTTGCTCCAGCTTGTTCTGCACAATAGCCCAGAAGAAAATCTACCGGATCGGGTATCAAAACATCATCTCCTGGTTTTAAAAAATGATTACACCAATCCTGGAGTGCAGTGGCTGCGCTATTGGTTGCGATGATTTGATTGGCTTGAATTTTTGAAGCTTTGTTTTCATTGTAATGATGGGCCAAAGCTTCGCGAAAAGACAACAATCCTTGTGCAGGACCATATGGGAAGAGCTGATGAAGACTCTCCGAAATAATGGCATCCGTGATGTCTTTAGAAATGGGTAAGTCGGTATCAGCTGCTGTCAACGGAATGACATCAGGTCCAACCTCAGCCCATCTCATGTTAAATGCATGTTCTCTGAGGTATGCATGGGGAATGGTTTTTTTATAGCTCATGGCTTTTCGAATACAAGGGGCATGTGTGTAATCATAAATTTGCTGTCGTTATTGCTGAACAAATGGGCGTATTCCATTCCTTCAAATGCAATTCTTTCGCATGTCTCTCTGCGGTTATTGAAATGCTCAATGGCAATATCCTCTTGTTTTTCTAGGTTATCCAAAGTGTCCATTAATGATGCAATGTCATCAATGGCCAAGTTGGTTCCTTGACTGGTGAACGGAAGTACTACATGAGCAGCATCTCCCAGGAGAATGAATTTTCCTTTGATGTATTGATCCACGCCCAACAAAATTTTACCTCGCCACAAATACAATCCATTCAAGTGATTATTCACAATCCAATTTATCCAAGTGTGATTGTATTTGGCCACTGTGTTTCTTACAAAATCAGGAAGGGATGTGCCATCCGCGATGGGGTAGTGTTTGCGTGAAAGTTGCAGATACCAGATAATTTGTCCAGTATGAAGTGGAAGAATACCGAAGGCGATTCCCATTTCTTCAAAAATAATTTTGTATAAATTGCCAGCATGTTCTCTTGTGAATTCCATGTCTTCAAAGCTTCCATTGATTTCATAAGTTGGAGCATCGAGCATTTCCGCATCCTCAAAGAGCATTTTTCTGATTTGGGAATGCAATCCATCGCAACCCAATACCCATTGGTAATGCGCGTGTTCCCAATTTTCACCAGACGACTTTTTTAAATTTTCAGAGTCGCAAGTAATTTTTTCAGGGAAACGATTAATGCGATCACTGAGATTGGAACCAAGTGCTTTTAGAAAGCTTAATCTACTTATGCCATAGATATTATATACGCTCTGTTCATTGAGAACTTGGTGTTGATCATTGACAGTGTAAATTTTCTTGATGGATGTGGTATGGGATTCTATTGAATTCCAATAGCCCAATTTCTTTAGGCCGTCCACACCATTGGGCATGAGAAGAAAACCAAAACCTGAATTTCCAGTCAAAAGTTCAGGGTCAAATACATCCACATCCCATCCTCTTTTTTGGAATTCAAGAGAGGACAATAGGCCTGATACTCCGCCACCAACTATAGCAACTTTCTTTTTTGTGTTCATCAAATTGGCATACGAAAGAAAATCAGAAAGGTTTCAAAAATGTAAAAAAATGATTTGAAACAATCAGTTATCTCTTATTTTCGCACCAAATTAATCAAGCATGGGCGTTTTAGTAGGCAAAGATTCTAGAGTGATTGTTCAAGGATTCACAGGAAGTGAAGGAACTTTTCACGCGCAACAAATGATCGAGTATGGAACCAACGTTGTTGGCGGTGTTACTCCAGGTAAAGGCGGTTCTACGCATTTGGATCGTCCTGTTTTTAATACAGTGGCAGAGGCCGTTGAGAAAGCAGGAGCCAATGTAACCATCATTTTTGTTCCGCCTGCATTTGCAGCGGATGCAATTATGGAAGCCGCTGAGGCAGGTATTCAAGTTATTGTAACCATTACAGAAGGTATTCCAGTTGCTGACATGGTCAAGGCGAAAACATATGCAGTGTCTCGTGGTGCTCGTTTGATCGGACCTAACTGTCCAGGAGTTATCACTGCTGGTGAAGCTAAAGTTGGAATTATGCCAGGTTTCGTATTCAAGCCGGGTACCGTAGGTATCGTTTCTAAATCAGGAACCTTGACCTATGAGGCTGCTGACCAAGTTGCCAAAGCTGGTTTGGGTGTAACAACAGCCATCGGTATCGGTGGGGATCCCATCATTGGAACAACAACATTGGAAGCAGTTCAATTGTTGATGAACGATCCTGCAACCAAAGGAATCATCATGATCGGTGAGATTGGTGGTGAGCTAGAGCCAAAGGCTGCAATGTGGATCAAAGAGAACGGAACCAAACCAGTTGTAGGTTTTATCGCTGGTGAAACTGCACCTAAGGGTCGTACCATGGGTCACGCAGGTGCAATTGTTTCGGGAGAACATGAGTCAGCTTCAGCAAAAAAGAAAATCATGCGTGAATGTGGAATCACAGTAGTTGATTCTCCAGCTGAAATCGGTGCTGCAATGGCCAACCTTTTGAAGTAATAACGCAATCATGAAATAAAAAAAGGGGATTCGATTGAATCCCCTTTTTGTTGTCTAAAAATTTTAATTCTGATTGACGACTATTTGTCCAATTGTCGTCTGACCAACATTCTTCAAACTTGCAGAATATTTTAAAATGTTCTCAATTGTTTTTTCTGAAGGTTGGATGTTCTTCTTTTTAGAAGACTTTAAAAGAGTAGAATCTACCATAAGCAGTTGTTATTTTTTGATATAACGAATAGCTTTTGGGGATATTGTCTAGAACACAAAATTTAGAGAGGTGTTGAAGCCGATTCCACGCATGTTCCTGTTGTAGCTAAATGGAATGAAATAGTTGACTTTGGTGTCCCACAAAAAATATTTGTTTTTAAATAATTCAACACCAATGGACGGGGAGAGATAGAAGATGTCTTCTTTTTTCACTTCATTGGAAGCGGCCATGTAACCTAAGGTGTAACCTGAGTACAAGTTACCAAACTTGTTTTCGCCTCTTCCCAAATGTCTTGAATAAAAATCTTGTCCGAAGTTCATCACAAAAAGTTCTGAGAAGTATGTCGAATCGCCTGGAAGTTTTTCAATGGATTTGTAAGCACCTACACCTGCATAGCTTTTGCCTCTTGTAAAAAGATATTTGATGAAATAACCTTGGTAAGCGCTGGCTGTAATTGTGTCAACGGGGTTTTCAATTTTGAGGTAAGAGTATTCTACACCGGGCATATTGACAAAGGTAACCTTGCTGTTCTCCGGCATGGTCATTTCTTCCTCTATTGTGATGTCAACAGTGTAAGGGAGTTGATTCAATTGCAAAGCGGATCTTCTTTTTTCAAGATTGAAAATGCGGTCTTCGATATTCTGTTTTTCGCGCCACAAAGATTCAAACTGAGCAGATTTCATTTCATGTTGTGACATCACCTCTTCATAGTTGGTCTTTTTCTTTTTCAAGAATTCTATTTCCAACGAAACCTCTTCCAATTCTTCTTGATGGTCGATGGTGTTGATGATGTCGCTGCTAACATATCCCCAATTGGGCAATGCTACTCTGAGCTTTTGGTATTGTTGATCATTGAGGTTCAATGTGAGATTGATGCTGTTCTTGGTCTCATTTTGGGTTTTGATCTCTGCGTTATTTTCAGAGATGAAAGTTTTCAATGAGGATTTGGCAGAGGCAAGATCAATGGCAGTGATGTCTACGTTGATTTGAGTGGTCGTCGAAATTTCTTTTTGTGCCCAAAGCAAATTGGAGAACAACAAGATAACGAATAGCGTGATGTGTTTCATGTAAAATTATTTTGGCAAACTTAAGGATACTTAAGCTTATTGCGTAGTTTTGCATCGTTGAGGTTCTTGTTGAAGAACAAGATGAAAAGGGAATGGAGTGAGAGGCTCCAACTGTACCCGCAGCTGTAAACCCTCCGAAAGGAAGTTTTCTCCATCTAAAGCCACTGAAGAAATTTGGGAAGGCTGAGAAAATGAAAGGGTGAAGTCAGAAGACCTGCCTAAACATTAATGCCCATGGAATCCGGGAAGAGATTTCACGCAATATGTACAGATACTACTGGCTAATATTTGCCCCTATGTTTTTGTTTGCATCTATTGCAAAGGGCCAATCTCATGCAGATACTTCAAAGGTCAAATCTTCCGAGGATCAAACCATTTTAACCAACGACCTTCAAGATGTGGTTGAGATTCATGTTTGGCACTCGAGATACGGATCTATTGGAGGTGATTCATTGTGGATATCGCGGAATCTCACCTCTGATTTGGGTAGGGCCATGGCCAAAGATGGAAGAGTGGCAGTGTTTCAATACGGTCCTCCAGGAACAGCATGCGTATTGCGCTCTGCGGGATTGTCACCGGATCATTCGGAACTCAATTACAGCGGATTCTCATTGAACTCATTGACCTTGGGCATGGCCGATTTATCCATGTTGCCGAGTTTCTTTTTTGATGGCTTTTCTGCTTTTCAAAATCCTCCGGTTGGTTTTCAAACCCAATCGGCGTTGGGAAATGCAGTTGCTTTATATGTCAATAATAATATTCGTCCTAATAAAGTTAGTTATTGGACGGAGTATTCTAGTCTAAATAATTTTTCTCAAGGATTGCAGTGGAGACATTCGTTTTTAAGAAAAAAGAAGTCAGGTGATCAAAGGTTGCGACATTGGATTGAATGGAAAGTCGCTCATCAAATGTTTAAGAATCAATTTGAATATGCTGTTCCTACTTATTTGGGGGAAAAGTGGATTACACAAAATGACAATGATGTTCAGCAAACAGCTCAGATGCTCACATGGAAAACAGAAATGGTCAATGGCTATTTCAATGTTCAATATTGGAATGTTCAACGCAATGCGCAGCTACCTGTTTTGATTGGTCAGGAATTCTCTAATCAATCTCAAACCCAAGATGATGTTCAACACCGCTTGATGGTGAATTTCAAAAGAAAGAATTCAACGTGGTTTGGTGGAATGCTGAGCGCCGAAGCTGGTGGTTTTGGTCTATCTGACCACCAGAAGTATTTGCACTATTACGGTGAAATTTTAAATGAGCGCTCTGTAACCGAGACACAGCAATGGTTCAATTATGCGAATATTTATTGGACCAATACCAAATTGGATTGTCATTATCGGGTGCAGAACCGAAGTGTTCGAGTCGGGTTTAACGAGGGAGCATCAATTGATCAACAGATCCCATCTCTCTATACTGCTCATCAATGGCGCATGGGACAGACTGATTGGATGCATACAATCAAGATCAATACACAGTGGGATTATTGGCAAGATCAAGGATTGAATGAACGATATACGTTGGATTTTCGAAGCCATTATAGCAAGTATCGGTACGAATTGGAAGTGGGCGCTTCACCTTTTTATGTGGAGCGAGTGCCTGATTTCAATGAACGTTTTTGGCCAGGTAGTGGCAATCCTAATTTGTTGCCAGAAGTGGGACACGGGGCTAAATTGTATTGGAACCAAAGTTGGCATACTGGAAATTCCAGTTCTTCAAATTGGGAATGGTTGTTTGATCAAGATTTAACTTTCCGCAGGGTGAACAATTGGATTCAATGGGTTCCTCAGAGCAATGGGTTGTGGCAACCCCAAAATTGGAAATATGTTGAAGCTTGGGAGTACAATGCAAATCTTAAGCTCAATAAGTCTTTTCAGAATCTTCATTGGGGGACCATGATGAGTTTGCAGCATTTGAATAACCGATCATGGAAGATTTCAGAGAAAGTAGGTGAGGGTGATTTGTTGCCTTATTCGCCAACATGGCGCGGAAGTTTAGAGACTGATTTCACTTTGAAAAATGGGTTATTTGTTCAATTCAATTGCCGGTATATTGGTGAACGTAGCATGAACGAAAACCAAGATGCAGGTTCGGTTTTACCAGCTGTTCAATTGATGGACTTAAAGATTGGAGGACCGATACCTTCCATGCCCAGAGGCAGCTATTGGCAAATAGGTTGCGACAACTTTGCCAATGTCAGCTATCAAGAGGTTAAGGGATATGCCTTGCCAGGAAGAGTTTGGAATGTTATGATAAAAATTGAAATACAATAAAAAATGAATAGAAAACAATTTAGAAATGTCTTTGCTATCGGCGCATGTGCGCTTTCTTTTGCATCTTGCGATCCTTTTGAACCAGAACCAGAACCCATTGTGAACTACAATAATGGAGTTTGGATGATCAACGAAGGTGGTTTTGGACAAAACAATGGCTCTATCACGGTTTACTCCAATGGAGTGCGCTATGCCGACCCATTCTTAGAAGTGAATGGAGCGCCAGCTGGAGACATTTTGCAACGCGTAATTAGAGAAGGTAATGTGTATGTCGCGGTCAACAATGGGGGGAACAAAGTGGTCGTGGGTGATGCATCAACTTTGAAAGTGAAGTATGAAATAGCTGCACTGGACTATCCCAGAGATGTAGCGGTAAGCGGCGAATTCTTGTACGTCGCTCAAGGTGCAATGGCAGGAAAAATAGGAAAGTATAATTTGAGCAATGGTGCCTGGGTCGCTGATGTTGCAGTAGGAAATGGTCCAGAGCGGTTGCTCATCGTGAACAATCAATTATGGGTGGCCAATAGCGGCGGATGGTTAACGGACAATACCATCTCGGTTATTGATCTCAATACTTTTCAGGTTCAATCAACTTTGTACACCGGTGATCGTCCAACAGATATAGTTTGGGAAGAGCAGTCAGGAAGGGTATTTGTCCTCGGTATGGGTGAAACTTTATACGATGCCAATTGGAACATTTCAGGGCACACCATTGCGACACTGACAGGATTCGAAAGTGACTTGTCGTCATTTGGACAAATCCAAGTTGGTGCAGAAGGAGATCATCCCAAATACATGGATGTCATCAATGGTGAGATATTGATCGTCAATGGTGGTGTTGACGCATATACCAACACAAGCGAATTAATCTGTGACGATTGTATCAATGGTAACTATTATTCGATAGACGCAGATACAGATGGAAACATTTGGTTAACCTCTGTACCCGATTACGTTTCCAATTCTTCTGTTTTTAAATACAATTGGAGTACGAGGACATTAAAAGGAAATTATCAAGGCGGCATAGCCACACATTCGGTCATCGTTCCTTAATGATTTTTATCTGAGCTGAAGCCTGCTTTTTCTTTGGAGAAAGCAGGCTTTTGTGATTATATTTGCACGAATTTATTTATAACGTAAATTCAACGGCATGTCCAATTTTTCTAATAAAATCGTCGGTGAAGGTTTGACCTATGACGATGTGCTTTTAATCCCAGCATTCTCTCAAATTTTACCTCGTGAGGTTTCGACACATTCGAAATTCTCGAAGAACATATCATTGTATGCGCCTGTAGTTAGCGCAGCCATGGATACTGTTACAGAGTCAGAGATGGCCATTGCAATGGCGCGCCAAGGCGGAATTGGAGTCATTCACAAGAACATGACAATTGCTGCCCAAGCAGCACAAGTTCGTAAAGTAAAGCGTTCTGAAAGTGGAATGATTCAAGATCCCATCACGTTAAATGAAGATGCTACAGTCGGTGATGCTTGGGCATTGATGTCTGAATATAAAATTGGCGGTATTCCTGTTGTAGATGCAGATGGCAAATTGGTAGGTATCGTTACCAACCGTGATTTGCGTTTCGAGAAAAACAACACCCGTCCAATAGCTGAGGTGATGACCAAAGCGGGGATTGTTACCACTGACAAACCCAAAGATCTAAAGGCTGCAGAATCTATTTTGCAAGAAAAGAAAATTGAGAAGTTACCGGTCGTAGACGACTCAGGAAAACTTCTTGGATTGATTACTTATAAGGATATTTTAAAATTGAAGCAATTCCCAAACGCTTGTAAAGATAGTTTGGGACGTTTGCGTTGTGCTGCAGCGGTTGGTGTTACGCACGACACCATGGATCGTGTTGACGCTCTGGTTAAGGCTGGTGTTGATGCTGTTGTAATTGATACAGCTCATGGACATTCGTTCGGGGTTATCGAAACTTTGAAGAAAGTTAAAGCAGCCTATGGTGAAAAGATTGATATCGTAGTTGGAAACATAGCAACGGGTGCTGCCGCCAAGGCTTTGGTAGAAGCGGGCGCAGATGCAGTGAAAGTCGGGATTGGTCCAGGTTCTATTTGTACAACTCGTGTTATTGCTGGAGTGGGTGTGCCACAGTTGACCGCTGTAATGAATGTCGCGGAGGCACTTGAAGGATCGGATGTTCCAATCATCGCAGATGGTGGTATTCGATTTACCGGAGATATTCCTAAAGCTTTGGCTGCAGGTGCATGGACCATCATGGTAGGGTCGATGTTGGCAGGAACGGAAGAATCTCCAGGTGAAACCATCATCTACGAAGGAAGAAGATTTAAGAGTTACAGAGGGATGGGTTCTTTGGAAGCCATGCAGCATGGTTCAAAAGATCGTTATTTCCAAGATGCAGAAGACGATATCAAGAAGTTGGTTCCAGAAGGAATTTCGGGTCGAGTTCCATTTAAAGGAAGTGTTCAAGAGGTGATGTACCAAGTGATTGGTGGATTGCGCGCAGGTATGGGGTATTGTGGTTCCAAGGATTTGAATGCATTGAAAGCAGCACAATTTGTTCGCATCACCCATTCGGGCATCAAGGAAAGTCATCCACACGATATTTATATCACCAGAGAAGCTCCCAATTATAGTATTAAGTAATATGGAATTGCTGGACGGAATTTTGATTTCAAAGACAATCAAGTCGGAATTGTCAGAGAAAGTTTTGACTCGTAAAAGTCAGGGCAAAAAGGTTCCGCACCTTGCCGCGATAATAGTAGGTTCCGATGGCGCGAGCATGACCTATGTATCCAGTAAAGTAAAGTCATGTCAAGAAATAGGCTACGAATCGACCTTGATTCAATTGCCTGAATCGACATCACAGGAAGAAGTGTTGAATCATATCAAACTTTTAAACAACAATTCTGAGATTGACGGTTATATCATTCAATTGCCTTTGCCCAAACACATCGATGAGCATGTTGTTTTACAAGCGGTAGATTATAAAAAAGATGTGGATGGTTTTCATCCAGAGAATGTTGGTCGGATGGCTTTGGGGTTGCCAGGCTTTTTGCCAGCGACACCGGCTGGAATTATGGAATTGTTGAAACGTTACAAGATCCAAACTTCGGGAAAGAATTGTGTGGTGGTTGGTCGTTCACACATTGTTGGAATGCCCATGGGATTATTGATGCAACGCAATAGCGAACCTGGTAATGCGACCGTGACGGTGGTACA
>JACCDT010508930.1_pt1 | contig 55544 bp, 64 predicted proteins | sample 7446291 | NCBI WGS metagenome assembly JACCDT01 (sample SAMN15323446, study PRJNA562643) | freshwater metagenome | isolation source: river surface water | place: USA:Blue River Watershed | collected 2017-08-17
ACCCCTGCCTCCGCCACCAAAGAGGCCACCCATGAGGTTGCCTAGCCCCCCGAACAAGCCGCCGCCCCCACCGCCGGCAGCGCCTCCGCCCCCGCCCGCGCCCCCGGCGTCTTGCTGCATGGTTTTCATCGTCGCATCCATAAACTGGCGCTTTAGCTCGGGATTTTGGCGGAAAACTTGATCGACGCCGGGCATGGTCTTGAACATGGAGTGAGAGATGTGGAACCACACGGCGCTGCCGCCAAGCATGAACATCAGGCGCAACTCGGGCGCCATCTTGACCTTGGTGTGGTACTTGTCCCACAACTCCTCAAAGACGTCGTCGTAGTCGTTGATGTTCTCCTGAACGGTCTCCGACCAACCGTCCAGATGCACGCTGAAAGGATCAAACTTGTGGTTGAGGAACTCCACACCGCTCACGCACGCCATCAGCATCCTGCGTTGGAAGCGCACGGAGGCATCGATCTCCATGTCGCGCTTCAGGCGCTCGTACTCGGCCTTCATTTCCTCGAGGCTCGACGACAAAGAAAACTTGCGGGGCAACGCAACGCCCTTCTTTTCGAGGCGGTTGAATTGGTACAGCATCTCTCGTTTTGTGTTGAGGATGTCCTCCGCCGACATCACAGGCGCCGCCGCCACGGGTGTGGTGTTGATGCCAAATCGCGGCGCCGCCGGGGCGTTCGCTGGAGGGGAGCCGCGCCAATCCGATGACTCGGACGAGGCGTCCGAAGCGTTGATGATCCTGATCTCGCTCTCAGAGTCTCCATCATCGAGCGACTCGGCGTCGCTGTTCTTCTTGTGGACGGTGATCATCGGGCTCTTGACGTCCACCGAATCGTCGTCGTCCTCGGAGCCCCGGGGGGAGCCCCGTGGAGAGCCTGTCACTTTCTTGGTGTTGATGAGCAAATCAAGGCCAAGATCATCCTCTTTCTTTGCAAAACCCAACATGGTTTTTTGTTACAACTGCCATACATTTTAAATGGCCTCCCTTAACGCGATACCTCGTCAACAGCCATGAGCAGGCAATCTGAGACGTCATCTTTTTTCCGGCAGGCATCAAAGAAGTCGACCCAGCCCGGGGCATGGGTGGCAACCCACTCGCGCGCCATCGCCACAGCGAGTTTCTTGCGCTTTGCGTATGTGTTTTTTTCTTGCCTGGCGTGCGCGAGCAACTTGCGCTTCGCACCCACAAAGCGGATGCACACGCGCCTCCCAGACTGCAAAAAGGTGTCGGCGAGCTTGGCAAAGATGACGTGGCTCGTGAACTTCATCTTGTTGTTAACCCTGGGCTGCAACTCGATGACGCAGTGGTCGAGTGCGGAAAAGGTCTCTGCGTGCCGTTCGCTCAAGCTCTCCAACGCCGCGAGGCATTTTTCCGCAATCACCTGCATCGTCAGCCCCTTAACCTTTGGAGGCGCCTTGATCGCCGCACAGCTTTGCCCCTTGGCGTGTTTGGTGCAAAATTTGCCCCCTCCCCCGCCCCGCGCGACGAACTTGGCCTTGCAGCGGCACGGGGAACCGCTTTTGAGACTGGCCTGGCATGCCGCCGGCTCCGCGTCACCAAGGGTGTTGACGAGCTCCCAAAAGAGAATGGACGCAGCGGCGCCGTCATCGTGCCGCCGCATGCAGCACACCGCGAGGTTCCGGATGCCCACGTCTATCGCCAGCACGACCGTCATAGTACGCTTTTACTATGTGCCCTCCTTAAATTTGCCGCATTAGACCGAAAGTGGTGCTCGAGCTCTAGGAAAAACACGTCATCCGGCCTGCTGCGCTGTTGCTTGGAGGCGTCGTGGATCATCTTGGACAACTGTGCGTAGTAATTACAGAGGAACTCGGCGTCGCTGCGGTAAGCCGATTTAGTAACGTAGCCGTACTTGAACAGGATGGCCGCAATGGTGGCGTGGTGTTGGGCGATGACGGCGGGCTCCACCTTGGTCAAAACGTCCCTTGGGGTGAAGGCATCGTACGTCGGGCACAACATAAATCTGTGGTCGTCTTCGGGGACGATCGTCTTGTTGTTGTCTAACAGCACTATGTTCCTATCCAGTTCCGCCCGCAAAACCTTGTGGCGCTTGCGCAGCGCAGTGTGAATTTTTGGGAGCACGCGGTGGATGCTCTTTTTGTACCCGGCCGGTGTCTTTGTGCACTCGTTCCTGGCAAAGATGGGCCGGTTGAATTTGAAACCGATGGCCTTTTCCACAGCGCGGATGACCCCCATCGCCCAGGTGGGATCGGCGGCAGTGTAGACAAAGAACTCGGCGTGGAACTCGCTCGCCATTCCCTTCACAAAGGATTCAAAATGGGGGCGCACCAGCCCGGTGATATTGTGTTTGTAAGGGATGCCGACGGCCTTGTAAACCTCTGATTGACAAAGTTGGTGTGTGGCATCGCCGATGAAGGTGCCATCCATGTCTAGGAGAAACACAGGGGGTGCCGGCATGCCAAGATATTGTCAGCGGATATATATTCTTTGCAAACTACCCCCGGCGGAGGCGCTCGCGCAGCTCCAAGAACTGTTCGCGCATCTCGCGGTTGGTGAGGGGCGCTTGGCCCGCGTTGAAGGGTGTGTCCGGGCTTCCATACACCTCGTCATCCCGTCCCTCGGGGATGCGTGCAAGCACGTGGTCGACAAACTTGGCCATATTCTTGAGGCACTTGGTCACTGGCTTCTTACGGAAGCACATGTAAAAGGCATTGTCCGGTTTGCACCCTAGCATGTCGGATGTGTCCACGTTGGTGAGGTCCTGCCAGAATTTCGCCATGGTCTCGTCCCACACGTGATTCTTGTTGAACCACTCCAGGCAAGCGAGGTAGTAGGCCATGTGCGCGGCCGACACGCGGCCTTCTGGAGACTCGCGGAACTCTAGGCTGCCCTTGAAGTCGTACTTGTTGATGTACGATTGATAGATGTAGTACTGTATCTCCCCGCCTTCGCCGGGGACCTTTTCCCAAACCATGACGTGCCCCGGAAAGAACACCTTTTTACCGCTTGACGGGTGCACAAAGTATCCGTCGGTGAGCATGACGTAGAATGCAAATCGCGTCTTGTCCGTCTTGTTGGTGAGGGCGCTCTTCAGGAAATGCAATACGGACTTGTTGGTGTCGGTGCCCTCATTTGTGTGGCGCTTGACGACGTTGGGGACGTCGCAGTACATGGTGTCCGCCAGCGCACGCTTGCCGAAAAAAAGGTACATAAACGCCACCGCCGTGTTGAGACACTTTGTCGTCACCAGGCGCATGCGGTAGTCCGTGACCTCTACTGACAGTGCTTGGATGATGGGCTTGACAAAGTCTCTTACAACAGTGGCAATGGGAGGGGTTGTGCACTCCATTAATTTTCCGCAGGTTTTTATAGACAATATGGATACCTTTTTTCGCATCTCGACGTTGGCTTTCATCACCCTACTACTCGTGACGAGGTTCAATGTCAATACCTTTTTTGCCGTGACCGTGCTGTGTGTCCAATTGCTTGTTCTTGCGACGTGGACACAACTCGAGCCCTTTGCGGAAGAGGCAAAGGGCGACGTTATGGTAAATGTGTCGCTCGTGCAGCGGGACATGGTTGACAATTGGCGCAAGCTCGCCAAGGGCGTCAAGAAGGCAGTGCGCAAGTTGTTGACCTCGGATGGCGCCAAAAAATATTATGAGTACAAGTAAAATGTCTCTCAAAACTCTCATTGTCCTTTGCATCTTTGCTGGTCTGATTGTGACCTACCTCGTTTACATGGCCGGCGAGATGTCAAAGAGCAACAAGAAGATCGAGGCCTTCCAGGAGGCTGCGGACGCGCACAGTGCCGCCAAGGCCAAGACGAACAAGGGTGGCAAGCGCAAGGAGCGCTTTGTTGAAGAAGAAGACGCACCCGAAGACGACGCACCTGTAGACACCGAGGATGAGGAGGAGGCGACGCCGCCCCCAGCTCAGCGCCCCACCTTCAACCGCAGGGACACTCTGACCACCTTGCCTCGTGCCAACCCGACTCGCCCGCCAAGTAGGGGTAATGCTTCCGCGGCGTCTACCCCGACTCGCGCCCCCACCGGCACTGCCTCGCCCCTCGGCACTTTTGGGCCGACCACCACTGCCTCACCCTCGTATGGCGGTGTCACCTCCACGGCCTCCCCCTCGGGCACGCCTCTACCCATCGGCACCCTCGGCCCGGCAAGCACCTCCGCCCCGTCCTCCCGCAAGGACTTTGAAAAGAGCCTGTTCATTGTCAACAAGTACGAAGAGATCTTTGGCACCAAGATTGGCCCGGAGGAGCTCGAGCAGCTCACCGCCGCCTTTGCTGACATCGACGACAAAGAGGTGATCGCCTACAAGATGAAGGAGATGAAGTACAAGGGGATGGACGAGATCGACACCATCTTCCAATTGGCGGATGTGTCCGAGAGGCTAAGCAGCATCGTTGGCAAGCTCAAGGCCCGCACCGGCGCGCTGCAAAACGCCCCCACCATGCGTCCAAGTGCCATGCCCACTTCCACTACTTTCCCGCCCGCAATGGCGGCGTTTGCGACCACCCTGCCGCCGGTGTCCTCCACCAGGGCGCCGCTCGAGGCCTTCTCTAACAACCGCAAGTTCATGCCCTACTGACCCTTGAAAAGATTGAATCGCCAACCCAATTTTGTGACCACCAAAATAAAACAATGAGCGGCGACAAGAAAGCCAAGATCATTGCAGAATTTGACAAGCTGCGTAAGAAGGAGACGGCGGACAAGCAGGTGTGGAAGGCGCGCGCCTATGCCAAAGTCATCAAACATCTGTCTGCACACCCTGGCGAGATTCGCACGGTGGACGACCTGGACGGCATAGAGGGCGTGGGCGAAAAGTTGCGCGCCAAGGCCCAAGAAATCCTAGAAACGGGCGCGCTCAAGCAAGCGCAGGTATACAACGCCGATGAAAGCTACGCCGCGGCCAACGAGCTGATGCAGGTTCACGGCATCGGCCCCAGCAAGGCGGCCGAGCTGGTCAAGAGCGGCATCAAGAGCATCGCCGATCTCAAGGGGCGACCCGACCTTCTCAACGACGTCCAAAAGCTGGGCCTTAAGTACCACGACGACTTCAAGCAGCGCATCCCACGCAAGGAGATGCTCAAGCACGAGGCCTACGTCAAGGATGTAGTGGCATCCGTCGATCCCAGCCTCAAGGTCGAGGTGGTTGGCAGCTTCCGCAGGGGCGCTATTTCCAGCGGCGACGTCGATGTTCTAATAACGGGCGAAGACGTGAGCGATTCGGCGGCCTTGCTCAAGCAAATCACAGAAAAAATGAAGTCGGATCGGTACATCGTCGACACCCTAGCCCTGGGTGACAAGAAGTGCATGGCCGTGAGCCGCGTCAAGTACGGCAGGGTGAACCGGCGTTTGGACTTGTTGATCACGCACAAGCACGAGTTTCCATTTGCGTTGTTGTACTTCACGGGCAGCGCCGAGTTCAACACGCGGCTCAGGAGCTGGGTGCTGACCAACAAGAACCTATCTCTGAGCGAGTATGGCCTCCGCCCTCCAGGGGTTGCTGGTGGCACCAAGTTTGTACGCGCCAACTTTGAGACCGAGCGAGACATCTTTGACTATCTAGGCTTGGAGTACATCGCGCCGTGGGATCGTACCCCAACAGTGACACTGTGTCAGCGTGCGTAGGCAGCTTTGCTCCCTCGACACCTTCGCTCACTTCGCTCGCTCGACACCTTCGCTCACTTTGCTCCCTCGACACCTTCGCTCACTTCGCTCGCTCAGTCTTCAAACACGTCCATGACTTTGAACCGCGCCTTGGCCGAGTAGGCGTGCGTGTTGGTGGGATTTGTAAAATATGCCCGCATCTTGGCATTCCAATCCTCGCGCCCACAGCGGGAACAGTCCAACACCATTTCCAAGACCAGCTCGTGAAGGTCGTTGTTTTTTTCTCTTTTTTCTCCCATCACCTTGGCCCTGTCAAAGAGGGCATCAAAGTAGGTGTGCGCCTTGATGACGGAACGCTCCACCAAGGCGTCTTCATCTGAAAACAGCAGGGCGAGCACCGTCTTGTGTTTGCCGAGCGTGTTTGCTTTGAGACTGATGTTGTTGCAAAAGTCGTCGTAGTCCTCATTGTCCAACGTGAAAGCTACGTCTTTTGCACAATTCTCGATGCTAGCGTCAAGAAACCTGGTCACGCACCCTTTCACAACGTCCCGCATTTCTGCCGTCGTGTGTTTGAACACGCGCTCCAAGAGACGCATGTAGAGGTTCATGAAGCACGGCTGCTTTTGACACTTGGCCAAGATGGATGCCACCACGTACTCGGTTGAGCATCCCACGTCCAACACTCCCTTGGATAGCTTTTCAAAGTTGCTATCGCTGATCTTGTTGAGGAGCGCAGTGAGCTGGCGCTCGGGTTGCACGCGGCGTGGTGGGTGACACCCGTGGGCGTTGCCGCGTGCGCCGGGTGGCATTTTCCTTCTAAAGTGGTCGTACCGTTTGCATGGATGCGGCCGCGGGGCGGGGAAGGGCGGCGCCATCGCCTGCTCATTGAAGCAAGCGTATCCCTCCAGCAGGTCGCGGATCCTCCCCACCAGCGCCTCGTCCACGCCCTTGGCATTGTAAAACACACTTTCTTCGAGCACGACACATTCGTCAAGTGTCATTGCAATTATCGGCGAAAAAATATTTAAATGCTTTGGCAGCGCACCATGGATGGAGTGCAGCGTGGAGTATGCACAACATATCTCTGACATTTTTGAGACCATGTACATCTACCGAAGTATCGTCGTTTGTCAACACCCGTCGACTATGTACCACACCTCCAGGCTGCTCAAGCGCCTCGACTTTCCCGTGGAGACGGTCACCATCTTTAATTGTAGGGACGCGCTGCACAAATACGCCAACGGCAGCGCCCGGATGCTGATCATGAGCGAGGCGTTTGCGCAGCTGATGATGCATTATGCCAAAGAGGTCATCGAACACGCCAACGTAGTTTTCTGCCTCGACGGCGTCGAGACTTGCATTCCCCCGACGGACGACAAAAAATTTTTCTTCTTCCCTTAGATCAAAACGATGGCAAAGTCTGCTAAGATGTCTTTCGCAAAACGCGGCGGCAGCGATTCGCCAGTGTCCTCTGCGCCATGGGTGATGTGGGTGATCGGCTTTCTGGTCTTGGGCGTCATCGCCTATGCGGTGTACGCGATGACCTCCAAGAGCTACGAAAGCTTCACCGATGCAGCCGAGTCCGCAGAGTCGTTGAACAGCTGCGAGAGCACGAAGAAGCCCTACACGCTCATGTTCTTCTCCATGGACACCTGCCCGCACTGCAAGGACTTTGAGCCCACCTGGTCTCAGTTTGAGTCCTATGCCGCCAGCAACGCCGTGCTCTCCACCAAGGTGTGCCTGACTCGCGTGTCGGCGCAAAACCGCGGCATGTGCCAAAAGTACAACGTCACCGGCTTCCCGACCGTGACGCTGGTGAACAACAAGAACAACAAGACGACAGAATTCAGGGGCGCACGCACGCTCGAGTCGCTCAAGAGCTTTGTGCTTCAAAACGCCGCTTGATGGCCGAGTAGCCCTTTTCTATGCTCTGCTGGATTTTGGCCTCATCGAGGTCGAAGCTCATTTTTTCCAGGTTGACAATAGGACTTTCAGCGTCCTCAAAGTCGATGTGAAACACCTTGATCTTCTTGCTGACGTTCTCCAGGCTGTTGGCCTTGTCCAGGACCGAGCCAATCAACACATTCAGGTACGCCCCAAAGCTTGCGACCTTGGTGTCGAGGCGCGTGCGCGTGTTGATGGCGAGCGTGTCCTTCAAGGGATCGCTGAAGCGATTGATGAAGCCCACGGGCAGGGACTCGTAAACCGCCCCATCCACATACAAGTTGCCGTTGTGGTGGACCGGGGTGAATAGGAAGGGCAGGGACACGGACATCCGTATGGCCTTGACCACGCTCAAGTGCGGCGTCGTGTCCACGTCGAGGTATTCTTGGCATTGGCGGGTGACGTTTGACACGCCGACCACAAAGTTTTTTCCAGAGAGCTTGGCAAGCTCCAAAAAGGTGATGTCATTCCGCCCCAACTTGTGTTGCACTATACTCTGGACAAAGCGCTCGATGTTGGCGCCCGAGTCGAGGCCAAAGGTGTCCAAGACGGTGAAGTTCAGGAGCTCGTCAAACTCTAGGTTGAGCAAGTTCAAGGACTTTTTCAAGAAATCGAGGATCTCTGCGGTCTTGTACCCGAGGATCAAGAACAGGCACAGCATGCTGCCCGCCGAGGTGCCAATGTAGTTGACGATGCCAGAGAGCATGGCAAACTCTTCGAGGTATTTCAAGCAACCCACCACCGCAACGGTCTTGGTCGAGCCGCCCGAGATAATCAGATTGTGAATCATGTCGGCAATTGTAAGGAATTGGAGAGGGAGGGTCTTAAGCCCTAGGGCAGAACCATGTACGTCTTTTTCTTACGCACCAGTAACTATGCAGCCTCAAGTGACCGCCAAAGAGCTCAACCGGATGATAGAGACAAAGCGCATCGAGCGAACATCGACTTTCTCAAAAATCGCCGACCTCTGCCAGGCGCGGGTGATCAAGTATGCCAAACGTGATATGCACAGGTGCGCGTTTGAAGTCCCGGAGTTCATCCTCGGCACGCCTCCCTACGACTTGAACCAGGCCATCAAGTATGTCGTGGACCGGTTAGAAAAAAATGGTTTCCTAGTGCGCTACTTCTTTCCCAGGCTCCTGTACATCTCTTGGGACGCAGACGAGATAGAGGGCAAAAAGCAGATGTTTCCCTTGCCCCACGGGGCGGCACCACCAGCTGTACCCGCGTTGATGCCGCCGCCTGCGGCACCACCCGCAACGCCACACCCACCTCAGCAGCCTACACACAATTTCCAACACTCGATCCATCCCCACTCTCCTTTTCTGCCCCCTCCCATGTCCACCTCGCGGCCACCGGTCATCAAGTCTGTCTCGCACGACATCCTCATGCCGCATATGCCCAGCTTGGAACTCCCGCTCCCTGTGTCCACGTCACACTCCAAGCCCCAAAACACCCACACCGCCTCCAAGCTCCAAAATAACCACACCGCGTCCAAGCCCCAAAACACCCACACCACCCACACCCAGCAAGCGCCTCCACCTCAAGGCACATTCTTCAAATCCATTGCAGACTTCAAGCCCAGCGGCAAGTTTGTGCTCAACCTCAGTTGAGCCTCTGCTGCAAGTGGATCCCGATGTTGACAAACTGCTCCATGACAAAGATCAACACGATGCCCGAGAAGACGTACAACGCAAAGTCTAGATACTGCTTTTCCCTCGAGCGTTGGGAGTCAAAGCCCTCAACAAAAACCTTGCGGTCTTTGGGCATGGGAAACACATTCTCCTTTGAGGCATAGACGATTTCCTCTCCACGTGGCTCGGCGTCCGTCTCCGGAAGCGGCTTTTGTGTCCGGCTGGTGGGCGTCTTGTCAAAGGGCTCGGGCGTTTTTTCAAAGTAGTTCATGATGTCATCCAGCTTTTTCGTCGCCATGGCAAGGTCGCACAGTTCACTGCTCTCTTTGTGGTGCCGAGGCTTGTCGCGCTTGGCTCCCCCGCGCCTAGGATGAGTTTCCAGGTCTTGTCCCCACACCTCTTCCAAAGGGGCTCCAAAAGACATGCTCTATTGTTACTAATAGCCCAGAAAAATAATTGTGTGCCACAAATGTAGAGACACCCGCCAATGCCACCGGAGCTCGTGTACCTATTGTCAAACAAGTTGTACCTATTTCTTGTCTACGCGGCGGTGTACATCGCCGTCGCCCAGGGCTTCTCAACCGCCGCGGTGCTGGCCATGCCCTTTGTGCTCGCCCATGCAACATACGTGCACACGCTTGAAAAATCTTCTCTCTCGAAACCTTAAACTTCCATCCATGGACCTGCGGAACTTGAATGACAACAAGTACTTTGCCGGCGTGGCGCTGATTGCACTCAACTTGGGCTCCAGGTACTTGGCTGCGGACCTGGGCAAATTCCACGAAACCGTCTTGAGCAATGACCTTGTGAAGCGCTTCGTCTTGTTTTCGCTCTTTTTCGTTGCCACGAGGGACGTCATCATCGCCCTGACGCTCACGCTCGTTTTCTCGATCTTGGTGTATGGATTTTTGCACGAGCGCAGCAAGTTCAGCTTGGTGCCGGACGCGGCGCGCGTGAGCGAAAGGATGGAGCGCTACTATCGCATTTAAAAAATTGTGTTGCTAGACAAAGGCCATGTGGAAAGTCGTGCAAGTTCAGGGCAAGCGCGAGTACATGGAGGATCGTCACCTAGTGATCCTCAAATTCTACAAAAATTACGATCTGTGCGCGGTGTTCGATGGCCACGGGGGGAAACAAGTGTCGGATTTTTGCGCTGCTCAGCTGCCTGGCGTGTTGCGTGCCAGGCTGGAAGCCAACAGCGGCAAGATCCGGCCCTCGTTGGCAGAGGCGTTCCTCGAGATTGATGCGAGGCTCGACACAGAGTTGCCGGCAGAACACAGGTACGTCACTGGCACGACGGCGCTGGTTATACTCTTTGATGGCAGTGACCTGTGGGTGGCCAACACCGGCGACTCCCGAGCGATCATGAACAAGGGGGATCGCTATGCGATTTTGTCCCGCGACCACAAGCCCAACGTCAAAGACGAGCGCGAACGCATAGAGAAGAACGGCGGCTTTGTGGCCAACCCCGGAGGCTACGGCGTTTGGAGGGTCATGGGCGAGCTGGCCGTGAGCAGGGCTATTGGCGACAAGCGCTACCGCCCCCTGGTCATCCCCGACCCCGAGGTGAAGCGGCTGCAATTTGACCCCGCCCTCAACAGGTTTTTCGTCATTGCCACGGATGGTCTGTGGGACGTGGTGAAAAATGCGGAGGCCAACGCCATCGTCTCGGCTTCTTCCAGTCCAGAGGACGCGTGCAGGCAACTCCTAGCACACGCCATGCGCAACGGCATGGAAGACAACACGACCATCATTGTGGGGTTCACTACGCAAGGGTTGCAAGTCGAGCGCTAGCTGTTTCCTTCACAAGGACCGTCCGAATTTCTTGCTGCCATACTTGCCAAAGCGTGTGTTGTACCGACTCATAAAGTAGTCCTTTGGTGAGACCGACAGTCTTTCTTGTTGTCGTTCGTGAGCCTCCAACCGCTCAGCGGCGCGGATGCTGGCTTTGGTGCTTTTCAGTGTGGGATCGCCGTCCACGACGACGCGCACGTCTGGTGGGAAGTTCGAGCACCCGTGCCGGTTGTTCAGCGTGAGGGTCAGCAGGCCCTTGCAATTGCGGAGGCCAAAGAGATCTAGTTTTACGTCGTAAGCGCGCGACAACGTGAGGTGTTTTAAAGAGGCGAGGTTGGGCAGGAACTTGAACGAAATCGGATTTGGCTCTGTGAGACACAATCGGAGGTGTTCGAGTTGGAACCGGATGTATGCATGCACCCGCTTGCATGTTTTGGACAGTGCTTTCAAGTCTTGAAGCTTTGTCACATTCTGCAAAATCAGGCACAGCATATCATCCGGCAAGGAGTTTAGCATCACCTTACTTTACCGCCAAACTATTTTTCTGGCTCCAGGCGTTGGGCATCGATGACGTGCCACCACGGATCATCGGCGTCGCCGCCGCCGTCACCGTCGCCCTCGGACGTTCTTCCATTCACCAGAACGCCCTTGTCATTCGCAACCGTCGCCGCCAGTTCCCACCCTCTCGCCTTTAGGTCGAGCAGTGCTCCGATCTCCTTGCGCAACACTTTTATCATTTCGTCCACGGTCTTGCATCCGTCGTACAAGTACCTCGCGCACAGTATCTTCTTTGCCGCTGACGAATTATGTGGGGAAGAAGACATGCCTTTGCGTATATGTCTTCCCGTCCGTCGTCCCGTTAAGTGGTTGTCTTTCTAAACAAGCTGGAGCAAGAAGGTGCTCAGTCTTTGACGGTCACCGATTTTGCAAGGTTTCGGGGCCTGTCTAGGTCTTTTTTCTTTATTTTGGCAAGGTGAAAGGCCAACACCTGCAAGGGGATGACGTTCAAGAGTGCTTGCAACTCTGGAGCGGGGCTGCGTGGCACCCGGATATCGCACACAAATTCGGCCAACTCGTTGTCACATGCCAAGATCAGCATCAAGGCCCCGCGCGCGTGCAGCTGCTCGATGACGCTTTTCATCTTGGGCTGCCTGGTGGCGACCACGATCACGAGCACGCGGTCGTCTATCAATGCGAGTGGTCCGTGCTTGAGCTCCCCAGCGAGGATGGCCTCTGCATGAATATAAGGTACCTCTTTGATTTTGAGCGCCCCCTCCACACAAGTGGCAAAGTCCGAGGACCGGCCGACCAACAAGATGTGATCGAACTGCAAGACCCACGGCAAGATGCGCAGTACTTGCTCGTTGGCGGCTTGGAGGGTTTTGGAAACAACGCCTTCCATGGAGTTTAGGGCATCCAATTGACGGCCCTCGATCTCCGCCGCCAACATTTGCATGAGCAAGACTTGGGACGTATATGCCTTGGTGCTAGCGACGCTGACCTCGTTGCCGGCGTGCAAGAAGATGGAGGCATCCGCGGCGCGGACCAAGGCACTGCCTGGACAGTTTGTGATCGCGAAACAAAATGCGCCTTTTTTGCTGGCAAATGCAAGAGCGGCCAGCGTGTCTGCGGTCTCGCCAGATTGACTGACAAAGATGCAAGCATCCCCGTCTGCCACAGGAAACTGCTCGTCCACAAAACTGCTGGCACACTCGACCACCACGACCTTGTTGAGCGCGCGGCGCATGGCTTCTTTGCAGGCCATACACGCGTGCAACGAGGTCCCACATCCCACCATGACGACGCTCTTTGCACCCAGGAGTCGCTCGGGCACTTGCAGCTCTGCCAAGCGGATGGTGGATGCGATGCTTTGGGGTTGCATAAAAATCTCTTTTTCCAGGTAGCTCTCAAACGTGCCGAGGTCCAGGTCCACGGCGGTCGCAGCCGGCTCTATGCGTTGCGGTGCTGATGCCAAGCACATGGTGTGGGCTTCATACACGTCCCACGTCCCGTTTTCTAACACCACAATTTCTTCATCGCCAAGGGCATACACGCAGTCTGTGTGCTCGATGAGTGAGATAGCATCCGAAGACACCACACACACGCCGTCCTCGCCGCTCCCAAATAACAAGGGACTGCCCTTGCCTCTCCCCCTGCACCCCACCAATGCGCCTGGGAATGCGGGGGACGCCACCAAGAAAGCATAGTTGCCTTGCAGCGCCGGCACCACTTGCGCCACAACTTGGGCTAGGGACAATCTGGGGTTGGCATCCCACGCCTGCTTCAACAACTTGGGGATGACCTCGCTGTCGGTCTCGGAGGTCAGGTAGACTCCTGCCTTGGCGAGCTGCGTGCGCAAGTGCACGGCGTTTGTGATGATTCCATTATGAACGACCACGAATGTGTTGTCGTCGTCCGACACGTGGGGGTGTGCATTCCGCGTCGATGCTTGCCCGTGCGTGGCCCAGCGCGTGTGCGCGATGATGCACGTCGCGTTGGCATCAAAGCCACAACAACGGAGACATTCTTTTTGCAGAGCGACGACGTTGCCACGGGATTTGATGACTCTTGCGCGGCCGTCGGAAAACACGGCACCCACTCCCGCGGAATCATAGCCCCGATACTCGAGGCGTTTGATGCCATTCAGGGCAATCTCTAGGGCTGCGTCCCATGCCTGCCCAAGTGGCGCATTGGTGTACCCGAATATACCACACATTACACTTACCTGACAAAACGTTTGATCGTGCGAAACTCACTCCTCATTGTCCTTCCTCTCCTGGCGGTAGTGCAGGTAGTTGAGCGAGCTCCAGATGAACACGAACAAAAACACCTCCTTGGTGACGAGGTGCAATACATCCGGGAACGTCATAGCCGCGACGGGCATGCTACCCCGTCGGCGCGGGGGTGTCGGCAGTCTTGCCAACAATTTTGTCCTTACTGGGCGGCGGATCATCGGTGTGCGGTGCTGAAGCAGAGTCAACATTATCGTGTTTGGTTGGAGAATGCTTTAAGCAAGGACCAAATCGAAGGGCGATGACCTCCTCTTGCGACAAACCAACACGCTGCGTGCGCGCAACCAACGTGCGGCCGCCAAAAAGCTTGCGAATCACATGCTCCATGCTAGATTGTATCTCCAATGTAGAATTTAAATCCACTTTCTTGGAGGTACAAGGATGAAATGATGAACTGTCCCGATGGGGGTCGAACCCATGACATGCAGGTTAACAGCCTGCCGCTCTACCGCTGAGCTACGGGACACACTGTATCTTGAGACAAGTATTTCAAGAAACAAACGCGCCGTCCGTGAAGATGGATGGTAGCAGAAGGACTCGAACCTCCGTACCCGTAAGGGACTCGCTCTTGAGGCGAGCGCGTTTGACCACTCCGCCATGCTACCCCATCTTCACGCAAAAATGAATGAAAACGTTCCACTCAAGGACAACCTACAGTCTACTCACTTCCTTAAGTCACTTTCTCCAACGTCAACCACATTCTATCCCTCGTTTCAATCGGCCCTTCATGCACCCGAACCAGCCCCTCGCTCAAGACCACCTTGCACGCCTTGTCAACATTGGCATAGTTGTAGTCGTCCACCACAATGAGGCAACCGCGGCCCGTCAACCGTATTGCGTTGCGAAGGTCTGACTCTGGCACAAGTCCAAAGTGGCCACCATCCACTAAGGCAAACTCATATCGCGCGTTGTGTTTGGGGAGCGTTTCCATGGAATTCCCGCGTACAAGCTCGTGTCGGCCGGGGAACAGCTCGTCGACAAACTCCTTTGCGGATTCTACGTACTCATGCCTTACGATGTCAAAAGAAGTCACGTGCACGTCGGGTCGGGCATCGAGCATCGCGACCGCACTATGTCCTCCGTTAAACCCGATTTCCATGACTTTATGGATGTAGTGATGTTGTTTCAAGATGGAGCGCAAGTACTCGATCTGCGCATGGGACACATGCCCCTCGGCGACAGTGTACCGATTCTTCTGCTCTTTCACGAATTCGTCCATTCCTAAGATACAAAAGCGACGTGTTTATGCTATTGTCGGTTGTATCCAGCCCAAAGTTGGGCGTTGCCCTTGACATTTGGGCAATTGCACACGCTCCCGCCGGGGTATTCGTAAGTACACTTTGGGCACATCGATTTGTCGCACAAGCCTATCATCATGCAATCGCGACACGATATATTCACCTGCGTTTCCAGGTCGTTTGTCAAGATGTGCAAGAAGAACAACTCCGCACTGCGGAACGTCTCTTGGTGCGCGAGCGACGTTCCGTGAGCCAGTTCGTGGGCGATGCCCAAATCAACGACATTGCGGCGTTCCTTCCATCCCAACGTTTGGGTGACTCCTGCGCCGAGCACGGCGAATTCATCCATCCAGTTCAGTGAAAATTCCCATCCCTTCCAATAACCTGGGCCATTGCTATCAAAAATCATGACCACGTGTGGCCAGTGTGCCTTGGTGTTCAACCACCTGGGGTCGGTTTTGTATTGTTCCGTTTTCTCACACACCGTCCATACGCGCGTGAGCATGTTGACGATGTACCTAGCTAACTTTGTTTCGCCATCGAGCTCTTCGGCGCTAGGCTGCCACGACCTTTTGCCCTCTCCTTTTTCACCGGGGTACCACATGTACGCACCATCGACGGCGATTTTCTGTCTGTGAGCAGCGCTCAGCATCGAGCCATCGGGTTTCACAAATGGCTTGTTCTTCAGCGCGTCGTACGTATACTCAACCTCGGGCACAGAATCAACGTAGATGCTTGGTGTGAAGCTGGTGAGTTGTTGCCGACATTCCGACGGTGCAGTAACTTCAATGTCCTTGCGCGCAAAGATTGCACCAACCGCCCTCTTCAACTCTATTTTCTTAAGCCAATCTCCATCGAGCGACACCGCCATGTTCTCGGGCAATTGTGGATCGGGTTCGAGTTCGAGGGACTGGGCAGGCACGGGGTCTGAGGGCATCAGAGTGTTTGGGTTGATCATGTACTGGGGTTCAGCCGGCGGTTGCTGTTGTTGTTGTTGCTGTTGTTGTTGCTGTTGTTGTTGTTGTTCTTGTTGTTGTTGTTGTTGTTGTTCCTCTTCTTCTTCCATTTGTTGTGGTTCGGGCTCTTCAACATCGACTTGCTCCTCTTGTTCTTGCTCCACGGGTTCCGGCGCTGCAGGCACGACAACCACAGTGGCAAGAGGTGCGGGTTGGGGTGCCAACTGCATTTGCGGCTGCATCACGTACTGCGGCACCATAACCGGCGCGGGCAGGTTGTCGCTTCTTGCTGGGAGTTCCACCGGGTCAAGGATGATGTCTGTGTAGACCAGCATCGCTTTGTGGAATGGCGTGGGCCACACAGGCACCACATTGAAACGCTCGCGTCCCAAGATGGTTTTGTGTAGAGTTATTACTGCACAAATAGCGACGACGAGCAAGGCATAAAGCCGCATTTGCTGCCGCATGCTGCTTACGTTTTTAGTAGAATTAAGTTTGCGACCTCAAAAACCTCGCGATGGACGGCTCTCCATAGTCTTGCGCCACCTGCACGGCCGCAGGCGTCACCCGCGCACCCCCACGAATGAGCGCCGCGCCCGCATCTTCGGCCCTCTGGCGCCACTTTGCGTCCGCTTGTTTGTAGAACACTACGTAGTACAGCGGCGTCCATCCATATGCATCCGTGGCATTAGGGTCAGCACCGCGTTGGAGCAGGAACTCTACGCCGGGCGCGCTTGCGCTGAATGCGGCGTACATCAAAGGCGTTTGGCCGTACACATTCCGCGAGTCCACATGCACCCGGTGGTCTGCGATGTACCTTAAAAAGTAGTCGCTGTGCACAAAGCTGGAGAAATGGAGGATGGTGTTGCCGTCGCTCGTCCTGGCAAATTTGTTCGCGCCACCTTCCACCAAGGTGACGGCCATTGCATCGTATCCCTCGGCGCAAGCGTACAGCAGGGGCGTGACGATTTCGCCGCCTTGCTGCGTGGATGGATTGATCTTTGGTGTCTGCACGTCAAAGGGTTGGTCCACGTTCAACCGCCTCGGTCGCTCGCCGAGTTTGTCCCGCACCCAAGCTGTGTCATTGTTTGACAGAGCCACCGCAAACTCATCCACGTGGTGGCGATAGTTATAGTCATCGTCATTGTTGGCATTGTTGCCGTACACCCGCTTAGACCCCCCTGACTTGGTGGCTCCCTTCCTAGGCATTTCTTTTTTATACTACTACAAAAGTAAAATGGGGCTACTGTACAACACCAATGTTCTTTTCCTAGTTGCACTCGTTGTAGCTGTAATCTTACTGCAAGCGCTGCAGCACAAGCTGGCCAAAGCCAAGGAGCACTTTCAGACCGACGGGCGCTTCATTCTAGAGCATGTGGACCCACGCTTTGGTCACGGTGGACTTCTCATCCCCATTGTCCGGATGGATCCCAGCACAATGCAGTTTTGAAAAACAAAAGGTAAAACGGCGTTTATTGGATGAAGAAGTTGGACATTTTTTGCCAAACAACCATGTACCATTTAGTCAAGAACATCAAAATACCGATGGTGATCAACAGCATGAAGAGGTCGGCCGTTCCATAGCGCCCACGCATCAGAAGCACGACCACGCCACCCACCAACAACGTCACGAAGACGATTGTGAACCACAAGCTGACGTTGGCCGTGATGGTCGCGCGATGCGTTACCATCTCCATGGAGTTGTAGCTAGCGAGATTGTTCTGCAAGTTGGACAAGGACATCCTTTTCGTGGTCAGGTCTTGGGACATGAGCTTGTTGTTTGTGGACAGCTCCTTGATGTTGTCGTGGTAGGCACTCATAGAAGTCTTTCCCGTAGGCAACGATCCCGTGTTGAGCAGGTTCTTCTCTTGCAAGCGCGCCAAGATGTTGTCCATTATTGCGATCAAGGTGTACTTGGTCTTCTGCAAGGCCTCCATGGACTCTTTGCTCTCCTTGCTGTACTTGTTGACGAGCTCGTTGGACCCATAGACGTACAAGAACAGGGTCATGATGGTGTAGTAGACAAAGATGTACTGTGCCAAATTGTATACACGTTGGCATTGCATCTCGCCCGCACATGCCGAAGACCTGTATTGCAGGTGCTTGTGGTAAAGGATGATGAAGAAGGCCCTAGAGATGATGTTGCTCATGTCGCGCTTGAAGACATCCATCTTGAAATCGTTGGGCGTGAGGTACAACTTTTCGCCAAAGGCAAACATGTCGTTGGGCATGGCTTGAATCTCTAGGGGGATTCGGTCTAGGCTGCTGACATTGATGTTGTACACGAGCTTGCTGACGTCGTTCTTGATCTGCTCCGCCTTGACATTGCTCTTGTAAAACTCGCGGATGTAGGGCATAAAGGAGTTTTCGAACGTGATGTCCATGAACATGGACGGGTACATGGCCAGGACGTCGTCGACGTTTTTCTTGGCATATTGCGCGACGATCTTGTCAATCAAGGTCTTGATGATGACATAGTCCAGGTCGGCATTGACGCCGGCCGAGGCGAAGCGGTCGTCAGCTTTGGCGGGTTTTGCGCGGACGACCTGGGTGAGGCGCGAATTCACGGCAAAGTCCTCAAAGTTGAAGACGTTGGCAAGGTACACGTTGTTTTTCACCTCAGGGATGTTCTTAAGGCTCTCCATTCCAAACCTTTATTTTATAGCACACAAATTTTCCGTGGGTTGTGTAAAAGACATGTTCAGGGTTGTGATTTTTGCCGGAGTCTCGGGTATTTTGCTGTTGGTCGTCTTCTTATTGCGCATGATCTCAAAGAAGCAATGTGGTGGACTACCTGGGTCCTCGAACTGCCCGCACAGTGTCAGTGGTGGTTCGTGGGATCCGTTGTAGAGGCAGGTCAGACCCCCACGCGAGCCTTGACAGGCGTGTAGTTCCGACAAGACGCCTTGCCTTGCAAAAATGTCGAGACCCTAAACTTGTTGCCGTACTCTAGTTTTTTCTCCAAGGCGTAGGACAGGAAGCCTACTGTGCTAACGAGGAATGCGCCGATCGCCAGATATGTCTGCAGCGAGTTGATGCGCTGAGCTTGGGCTTCATCCTTTTGCGCTTCAAGCTTTGCTTTGTGGGCATTCAGCAAGTAAATCGCCAAGAGAAGTAGGATGGATAGTAGCGCGAGCCCCAGGGGACTCCGCGTGGTCATCAAGAACCAACCATACACCAACACCGACAAACCGACATTGACGAACATCCCTTGTTGGGTGGCGGTTGGATTGGCGAGCACGACTAGAAAAAACACCAACAGCAGAGCGATGATGTGCTTGGCGACCATGCTCGTCCTGAGCAAGTGTTGCAAGCGGCACCCCATGATTTCTGGAAGGAAGTTGGCACCCACCACCATGTAGAAGGCAAACACAGATGGTGCAATCTTGGCTGCCAAGTCCGCGGACATTTTAATTTACAAGTACACAAATTCTGCTGGCAGAGCTAGCTATGCTCAGGTACGCAGCATTGCCCTAAATTCATCATATCCAACACCGTTGCAAGGAAATTCGTCTTCAAAAAACTTTGTCACGCCGTTTATGATATACTTGACTTGATGAGTGCTCAGCTCGCAACCGGCAATCTCCATGGAGCATCTTGACGCCTCATTGATCGACAGATGTGGGTGATTGTGCATATGTTGAACGAGTCTCACCACAGCATCTAGTGTCCATCTTCTCTTGCCTAGTATTGTTTTGCGGGTCGCCTCCTCTTTACGAACCGACAGTGGCAAATCAGCCCGCCTTCGTTTGCTTTCAGCCCTTTGAGCTAAGCGATTTTTTATAAACTCTTCTGTAACTTCGTCCGTCTTGACAAAGACACGGTTCTTTACTTTCTCAACGGCATGTCTTGACAACCCTGTGTCTCGGCAAATGGAGGCACATGACTCCCCTGTACTTATCCTTGTGCGGATGTCGTCGATTTGGTTGTCTGTAACTTCGGCAGGTTTGGCATTCATGATGGATACTGCAAGGTTCACGCGATGCTGGAGAGATTGCTCGCCACGTTTCGTCCCGACCATCCGCTCACACTGGCGCTTCTTGAATGCATTCATTTTGACTTCATGTGTAGTGTCTTTGAGGTTTCTCGACATCTTGGTAGAAATTATGTGACCCACGGCATTCGCCTTGGCTAGTGTGTCCGCATCCACCTCCCACTCGACGTGTTTGGCATCTGCAATTTTTTTCATCCACTTTTTTTTGTTCTCAATGTCACACGATTGTGTCATCTGTACATACGCGTCGAGTTGGCTCCTTTTGACCACGATGTGTGGACCGACTTCTTCAATGAACGCCAGTATGTCTTTGGTTGCATACAACATGAATCTATCCTTTGTCAGTGTTCCGTAGCCTACCACACACTGAACTGCATCCAGGATATCCTCGCTACTACGCTGTGTAATTGAAAGTTGGGATCGAATATACTTTCCTTTTTCTCCTGAAGATAAGCACCCCTCTGCATCAAAGAGGCCAGCAATGTACTCGATGCTCATTGATGGTACTACAGCCGCTACATCCACGGCATCCAACTTGTTTTGCAGGTTGCGGAGTTCGGATAGTTTCGCTCGAGTGTCTTCAATACACACATTTGTAGATTTCAAATCCAAAATGTCTAAAGCCACAGTAGCTCTCTTGCGTTTCAGGTAAAGACGGTCCTTCAAGGCCGTCAACAATGGTTTGCACTGATGAGCGCGTATACTGTAGTGGAATTGGCGGCGTCTACTTTCCGTCTTGGCTTCAACCAATCGAATGTGTCCGCCAAATTGACGTTGCAGCATAAGCAACGGACGAGGATCACACTGAGTGATTTCCATGCGAATGTCCTCCTTGTGCGCCGCGATCGTTCCGTCTCCATCGATCAATCCGGAGATGTAGTCAATTGACAACTGCATCTCCGGAGGGATGCCATGATTGGTGAGAAATCTATCCACAACATCTGTCTCCACCGCGTCGGGGTTTTTCACACACCCTTTTGCTTGAAGATGTGTCAGCCTCCGGAATGCCCAACGCGTCTTCCACCAATCCACAATTTCCTTGGTGGTCTTGTAATGTGCTTCTAGCTCATTGGCTTCTGCATGTCCACAAAGAAACTGTTTTGAAGTGTTGGATGTGAACCCAACGTAAACACCGCGTGGATGTCCGTGATTGAGTAAAGTGAGAGGGAGGTTCAAGGCGCTGCATATCTTGCGCATACCATCTAGTTTTCCGGGGCGTTGCGCGTTGTCAACGTCGTTCATCCTTAGGTACTCACGTGCACGGAGATAAAGGTTGTCAGGTATCTTTGTCGTTCCGAATCCCTTGGTGAGTCCAACATATTTGAGATTGGGGAGTCGGTCATACTGAACCGACTTTCCATTAATGCTGAAGGTTGTAATGCAGGCAATCGGGTCCTTGTATTTTTCTTCAAACGCCATAATAACCTCTTTTGAAAAGCACAGCGATGCCAGCAACTTTCCAACGTTCCAATTGTATGCCAGGGGTTGCACTCCCACACACGTCCAAATGTTGGCAACATTGACCAACTTGTTCATGCGACGCTCATTTGACCAACCAATGGCCGTCTCCCTTGGCTGGCAATAAAGGATGTCGGAGCCAAGAGCCAACACACCGATGTACTTGTCGGTTGTTTTGTCCTTTACCAAAAATCTCAAATTTCGACCGGGATTGCGGTTTGACTTTATGGATGCTGTCATGGTTCGAATGTATGTCCATAGGTCGTGCTGTGATTTTGAGGTGCATAGCTCAACAACAACGTCTAATCGTTGTAGAGCCTCTTGCGAAGAATCGGTGAGCACAATTTCATCGTAGACGTATTTCTTTCGCTTTGTGATATACTCGGCGTACTCTTCATTCTTTCTGTTCCCGTTTTCATTTTCATAAGGTGTTGAGTTGTTCACAATCGCAAGAAACTCTTGTCGAAGGGACTCGTATGTGTCTTGTTGCATTATGTCTTTTGAACTGCCTACTCTTATGTTTAATCACTTTTTAAACGTTGTGTGATTTCAATCGTACTGATCAACAACATATCTTACTTTATTGCATTTGTTATTGTTCGTGTGTTTTGGTCACGAATGGGACAAAGGAAAATCAGATGCTCGCGGAGGTGGGCGTGAGCATGACAAAAATCATTGGACCAGACTCCAAACAAACCCTTTGTAAATTGCACCCGAGTCACAAAGCTGATTCAGCTTCTTGTGACAGATACGAAATTTGTTGACCACGTCTTGAAAACAAGAAAACTCTTCGATGACCTCGAGCGACACGGGATCTTTTTGCTGGATGCGTTTTGAGCATGTCTTGGATTTTAAAGGAGTGGGCAACGGCGCGGTGTAAGTTTCTTTCAGCTCTCGACTTACGTCATCCCACATCGTCCAATAGAAGCCCTTTGCCTTTTTGTTGCGTTGCTTTGCAACTGTGATGTTGCAAGCATTTGTCTGGACGTCTGCCGCCGCTGCGTTGATGTTTGCGTGCACCTTGATGACACGCAACTTGTCGCTCGAGATTTGTGCGATGAGACTGGAGACTTTCCGGGCTTCGGGTTGCTCCCAGGTGTCTGGCAGACAAGGAGGTGGGAGCATGCTCGGGTTTTCCTTCGATTCATCGACATAATACCACCTATGTTCGGCCACTACACAGTTTGCGCTTGAGGCATCTCGGATGTGATAGTCGCGAATGTGTGGATTGTTCACTGAGCGTGCCGCCTCTCTCAGACTGTTAAACGTTGCAATGGGCGTAGTTAGGTTGTCGGGGGCATATTTGTACACGCGGCGGAACCTGGGTGTTTCAAGGTGGGGTTCGGGGATCACAGAGGGGGGAGCAACTTGTTTGAGAATATCCGCTTTGATAGTGTCATCCACGTTGAGGTCTAAGATGCGCTTCGTCAGCAGTTGTGTAGTGCTTAAACGGGATTCCTCAATCATTTGCGCGCTATGGCGGATCATTTTAGTCAAGTGTTCCAAAGTGAACTCAGAGTCGAGACGTATCAGTTCAGTTCTGTCCACTCTTCGTCGAAGAACGACAGGGCGGTGTAGGATATGTTGTTCTAATTTGTGCTCTTCGGGGGTTGAAATAACGTCAAGAAGAACACAAATGTCGAAGTTCTGGGCGTGTTCACGTGCCCGTGTTCTGATGTCACAAGTTTTGCCAAATCTGACCAAGTATTCACCGTCGTCGCTGATGTCTGATACGCGAAATACATAGACACACTGCTTCTTGTGGTTTTGAGTGATCAGTGTTTTGTGGTGTGAGAGTTCGTTGTCGCGCCTGATTTGACGTTCCAAGGTGACGTAGTCCCTCCTAAGCTCGTCCTTCATAAATTCGATTAGTGCTTCTTCCATGCGAACGTAATATGCTCGGGTGCGCTTACCTTTGTCAGTGTTGGACAGCATGCACAAGGACTTGAAGGTGTTCACGGATAGCATGATTTTCTCTTTGTTGTGGCCGCCTCTGCGGGATTGTGATTGCTCCACATTTGGGTGGAGCAATATTTCAATACTGAACTCAGTGTCAACTACAAAAAACTTTTGTAATGTCCTTTTAGCGCTATCTTTTCTTGAGAATCCCATCCATTCCCACACGAGATCAAAGTCGATTACGTGTTTGGTTGAGTCATTGCCATGTTCAAGGTACATGTTAAAGTGACTGAGAAACGTCTTCTCATCTTCACTGGTGAAGACGTCTTTCAGCATCTGCTGCAGCCTTTCGGGATTCTTCACAGAGGTTCCCATAAGGACTGTAATAGCTGAGTTCCTTATATATGTTTCTGCTTCTGGTTGATTGATATTCAAATTAAACTTGTACATGCAAACTCAATGTCAAATCAAGAAGAGTCTCGATTTTTATATCAATATCCCAACCAACACGGTTGAAGTGTTCAAAAACGAAGCATCTGTTTCCACACACGTCGCATCCAATATTTGGGATGGTGGTTTGTGTGTGGAAATGTGTAATTTTTTCATCCAAGCTCCCAACAATTGCACTGCACCACAGTGCGCGAGGTGTTTGCTTCGACCTAATTGCTGTAAGCCAAACCGCCCATGCCGCTCATGATACGAAGTACGTTGTAATTCGTGGCGAAGACTTTGATCTTGGCCGCGCCGCTGCCGGTGTTGTCGGGGCCGACCAGAGCATCGCTGGTCAGGGACAGGTTGAGGGTGGCGGTGTCGATGCGGGACATGTTGCAAGTGCCGGAGGGCTGGTGCTCCTCGGGCTTGAGCGCGAAGGAGTACACGTTGATGCCGGTGGAGGGCACGTTCTCGTGGCACTGGTAGGGCTGCACCAGGTTGAAGTACTTGCCCTCGCGCTCGGAGAACCTGTCGTGGCCGTTCAGCTGTAGCTTGGCGGTGGCGACGGGGTTCTTGCCCAGGTCCACATCGGATTGCCAGGCAGGGGTGGCGGCCAGGTTCATGCCACCAGCGGCGGTGCTGCCGGTGATGTTCTCGGCGGCGCCGGCGGTGGTGTTGTCGGAGCCAGCCACGTAGCCCAGCCATTTGTCAGAGAAGTTGAACCATTGCTTGCCGGCGTATTCGGCGATATCGACGGAGGAGCTGGTAAACTTCTCGGGCTGCACAACCCAAATTAATTCTTTAACTGGGTGGTTGAAGTTCAGCTTGATCTTCGTGTTGGCGTTGGAGGTGGACTCGTCGCCAGTGAATTGTAGTTGCTCGATCGTAGCTACTCCATCTTACGATGGAGACTAGACTATATCTGAAGCTCCTGGTCAACCAGGAACCCACTATCATTTAGTCGTTGGACACCTTCTCAAAGGATTTCCTGTATTGCAAAGCTTGGGTGAGCTTTTCTTCATCGGTAAGGCGAGGATCCGTAAAGTATACATCTTTCTTTCCATTTCGAACCCTATACCCATTTTTGGACTTGTAGACGTATCTAGGAAGTTCAAGGCCATGCTTGCGGTTCAACTTGGACATTTGCTCTCTGAAGTCTTCGCTCCGCGTTTTTCCGCGGTTGCTCTCAGATATTTTTTTCCGCGTTGTTTCCGAGCAAGTTCGTCCAAAGTGTGACTCAGATAAGCGTTGCTTGTGCAGATCTGAGAGTTGAACGCCGAGATGAGATTGAGACATCTTCATCTTCGAGACCTCCGAATGTTTTCTTCCTGAACCACCTCCGGTTGATAGATTGTATCCAAATGGGGTTAGAGTACGGAATGTGTTAATGAATTGTGTTTCGTAATGATCAAGGAGCTCGTCATTGACCTCTATCAATACCTCAGCCTTGTATGTAGAATACTTTTTAAAAGCGCGTCTTACCAATGTATCTTGACGGCATCTTTTATGTTGACTTACTCGTACATCAAGTGATTGGGTTGTTTGACCAATGTATGATTTTCCGGATGGAAAATGCACTTGATATATGAGTCCCATATTTGCAATGTAGGAATCTGACAAGATGCTGCGGATTGCCCTTATAACATGTCTCGGCGTTTTTACTGTACCCGAGTTCTGATCTCGGCCAGCTCTCCATTGCTGCAGAGCTTTAGTAGTCGAAACACAAGGGGTTCCCCGCAATTTGATAGTGTCGCAAGAACATATGTCCTTACTAGCAGCAGCAAATGGCCATTTGAGGAGCACAACTAAGTGGTTGTGGCCATGCAGAGAGCCTACACTTTTTGGCACCAACAGGGTCTGCATGTTGGCGCGTGGCTGCTTTTGACCTCTTAGAGAACAAAAGGTACTCGTGGCTCACCTGCGCGAAGCGGCGACGCTCGTCGGTGTCCAGGTAGATGTAGTCGACGAACAGGGAGGCCTCAAAGTCGGAGGAGCCCCAGGACAGGGAGGTGTCGTCGGAGTAGTAGCAGTCGTCCCTGTTGCGGAACTCGATGTTGACCTTGACTTCGTGATATTGCAAGGCAATCAGAGGCAGGGCCAGACCGGGGTTGCGGTTGAACCAGAATTGCAGGGGGATGTACAGCACCTCCTGGGGGACGGTGCTGGTGCCGCTGACCAGCTTGGTCAGGCTGGGGATGTTGCCAACCATGTTGGCGTAGCCGAGTTGGTGACCGGCGGTTTGGGTCAGCTCGTTCCAGATGTGAAGCCACTCACCATACCCTGCATTGTTACCAACGCAGGCAGACTATATCTTAAGGATCATCAGATCCCCACTGTCATTTAGTCGTTGAACTGGATTGTGCCGACGTCGAATAAGAAAACTCGACGCAATTCACAACCTTAGCTGCGGATTGTCCGTCGCAAGAACTCGGTGAAGTCCTCGCTATCATCGGGATTATTACCATACCAGAGTTCTACTCTCTGCCACCAGCACGTCTCCGCGCTGGTTTGGTACCCTTCATTCTCACTCAAGAAAGCTTTGATGGTCTCAATATGGCTTAAGACAGTGTCCTTCACTATCTTGTCGCTCTTGCGACGATTCTCATTAGGCTCTACTGGGCGAACGTTGCTCCAATGGCATGCCATCAGTTCTTCTTGCTCATTGTCGAGGTCGAAGAATGAGAGTGGCACTACGTGGTCAATATTCCATTTTTTATTGTCGGTGAAGTCCCAACCTTCCTGGAATTGAAACTTGAACCACTTCTTGACCTGCCGCACTGAGCAATTGACTTTGTCGAGCTCGGTGTCTTCCGCTCTCGTGCGTATTGCTCTTGCGAGTTGGGCGTTTATCTGTCTGCGTCGATTGTATATGCGATCATTTTGACGCTTGTCGCGAGTCCTCACACGCTCGTAGTCTCGGATCTCGTCCTTATGCCCGTCACGCCACTTCTTCTTGTACCCGTTGCTCCTTTCCGCATTTTCACGGGAGCGAACGCCTTCGACTTGGGTGCGGCACGGGTTGCAGATCTTGCGCAACCTTAGCTTGCCCGTGCGAGGATCGGTGTATTTGCCATATTGAGAATCATCTTTTGGCTGATTGCACTTGGAGCAAACTATTGCTTGTTCCATCGTGTGAGTGCTTTCGTTGCCTTGGCTTCTTGACTTTGAATGATTTTAATGATGTACGGAGTTTCCCGCAATTTGACAGTGTCGCGAGACGCTATCCTTGCATTGGTTGTTGTGCGCCTTTCAATTTTTGGGAGGCGGTCTCTGAAAGGCGCACAACAACCAACTTGGGGAATCGCGCCCACTAGCGCTTTCGTTTTTCAAAAGCACTCTAAAGCACTATGGTAAGTGGGGGCATTCCACTCATTCCGGCAATGCTTGTCACGCTTATACCCGGACTTTCGTCCTACTTTGCAGGGGCTAGACTATATCTTGAGCCGTCATTGGTGAAGACCAATCACCTCAGACCCGTTGTCATCTAGTCGTTGAACCACACCCGTGTCCATGGTCTCTTCGGATTTAGGGTGTTGGCTGCGGGTTGCCCATTTCAGAAAGTCAGTGAAACTTTCTTCATCTTCGGGATTTTTACCATGCCAGAGCTCTACTCTCTGCCAGCAACCACTTTCGTGTTTGCCTTGGTATCCAGGAAACGATTTTAATTGCTCCAAGTGTTGCAGTATGTCGTTCTTCAGAATTTTGGATGATTTTGTGAGATTGGCTCTTACGCCTAATGGCCTTGTATTTGTCCAATGGAATGCATATTGTCTTGCCTCGAGGCACAACACATCAAAGAAGCTAACCGGAATGACGTGATCAATATGCCATGCAGTTCCGTAATTGTCCCAATTCAACCCATTTTCAAATTGAAAACCTATCCAATCCATCAAATGATCTTTGGAACAACCTAACAGTTTGGAGGAATGTTTACCGCTGACATTCTTCAATGCAATATGTAGGCGGCTTTTCATTCGCTCTGTTATTCGAAACATGATGTCGGTTTCGAACCTCGAGCGTTTGTATGCATTCCTTTTCTCCTTGTTGTTGGCGTGATATTCCTTGATGGCTGGTTTGTTTTCATTATAGTATTGTTTCTTTTGGGCACAAATTTGGTCTCTGTTGTCACGGCGATATTGTCTATTTTTTTCCAACACAACGTGCTTGTTAGCTTCATAATATGCCTTGTCTTTTGCCTTGTATTTGGCAACATTGGACAGTCTTGCCTGTTTTTGATGTTCACACTTGCATTTTTTGCATACATTTCTGTATTTTTGGCCATCTCTCACAAATTCACTCATCATTTTCGACACATTACACTTGGAGCACGTCTTTGTCTCCATTTGAAGCTTTAGGGGGTTCCCGCAATTTGACAACGTCGCGGCTTAATTTTAAGCCACTAGTACCCGCGTTTTCCCTAGGCTGCACAGCACACCATAGGAGCTTGATACTTTTCCGCACTGAAATTGTCAATGCGTTGACCACCGATCTCGATCTCGACGTTCTTGATCAGGATGTGGCCAACCCAGTCCAGCCAACGGAACTTCGAGCCGGAGGTTACGGTGACGGAGGGTAGCTTGACGCGTAGGTACATTTGCTGGATCAGGTCACCATTGCGGCTGATGGTGCAGGTCACCTTCTTGCCGAAGCCGGGGCTGCCGTTGAAGGTTTGCTCGATGGACTCAGAGCTGTAGTTGGTGTGCCTGCGGTACACGACCTTGAAGACGTTTACTCCTTGGCCTTTGGACCAAGGACGGGCTCTATCTTAAGCAAGGGGGGCGCGCGATTCCCCTCACCCATCACCTTTAAGCCTCTGAACTGCATTCTCAATGGGCGGTCATTGAAAACTTGGCTGCGGATTGTCCATTGTAGCATCCCCAAGCGTTTTTACCATACCCGCTCGCAAAAGCGGCCAGGTGACTATTTCTAGTCACCCTTGGTAGCTCGGGGCTTTAGGAGGTTCCCGCAATTTGATGATGTCGCGGATTGGCTCACGACAATCCACTAGCACCCGGCGTGCTGTTTCACCCCTTCAAGTCGAGGTGATCTGCGGGTTACCGGTTAGGTAAACGTCCTGAGCGCCATACGCGACGAGTTGCATGAGACCGCCTCCCATTCTTTAGTTTTTATACTATAGTATGAGAAAAAAAATCTGCTGTGCCGCCCAAGCCTAAAACGCAATCACTTGTTCTTGGGTCGGTACTTCGCGGGATTCTTCTTACCCGGCGCGTACTTGCTCGGCTTGGTGGGCTTTTTGTAATTTGGGTCTTTGGGTCGGACGTAATCCTTGATGTAGTTTTTGAACTTGACGCGGTACCCCGGTTGGGGCACGACCGCGCTCGGGTAGCCTGTGCTCTCCTCCCACTTGGCACACGTCTCCCACCATGTGATCAGGTCCAACACCGGGACGTTCCGCAGCTCGGGCACCCATTTCTTGATGTACTCACACTGCCAATCGTATTTGCCCGCGCACTTGTACGGATTCATCTTGCGCCGGAATGCCATCGCCCACGCCCATCCGATGTGGTTGCACGCGGCGTCGTAGTCGACGAGTTGCGCGGCAAACCATTGCTCGCCCTTGCGCCAATCGACCCCGAGCTCATGCACCAGAAACGTCGCGACGAGCTTTCTCAAACAACCGTGCATCCATCCAGTGGCTTTCAAGCATCGCATGGCGGCATCCACCAGGGGCAACCCGGTCCGCCCCGCGCACCAACGCTCAAATACTTCGGCATCCTCATTCCACTTGGCGCGCTCGTAGCGCCCGTGCAGCATGCCATTGCGCTCGCCCACTTGCCCTTGCAGTACCTGTGGAAAGTGGTGTACCGTCACCGCAGCGAAATCCCTCAACAACAGGTTTTGCATGAGCACGGAAGCCTTCCCGTGTGACTCCTTCACGACGGTGTAGGTTTCCCTGGGGCTCAGGCATCCAAAGCGCAGATATGCCGCCAGCTTGGTCGTCGCGTCCCTCCACGGAAAGTCCCTTTGCTTCTTGTACGACCTGAACTGTCCCTTTTTGATGGCCGTCAGGACATGTTCGCCCCTCGCCCGGCCGCCACGCACCTCCAGCGCCTCATTCTTTGGGAACTCCACGCCCACGCTCGTTTGTAAGAAAGAACACGTCGCAAAGTTGATGCGGGTTTGCAAAGGCGTCGGTTCCGCCACGGGCATCCGCATGGCCCTGCGGAAAAAGGGTGTGAAGATTTCAAACGGCCTTCCCGCCGGCGTTTTCACGCGATCCAGGGGTAAGATGGTGCAATCATCTTCGCAGCAAATAACCTCTACGTCGTGCACTTGGCACCACTCTTTTATCTCGCAGTCCCTCCGTTTGGCGTACGGCGTGACGCCGGCATTGAAGGCGACCCGCCTCAGCCCTCCAGGCACGTGCTCTCTGATCTCTTCGAGAACGTCGACGGTGCGCGCTCCCTTGCCAAAGTACATCGATCCACCGCACCCTGCGATTTGTTCCTGGAGGTCTTGCAAAGACTCTACAAGAAATTGCAGTTGATTGGGATTGTAATAAGCCGCCGCCCCGCCAAGTTTGGCATCTTCAAGGATGTACAGCGGTAGCACCACAGCATCTTCCTTGGCAACAAGCTTGAGCAGCGCGGTGTTGTCGTGCACGCGAAGGTCCCTACGGAAGAGGAAGACATCCGTCATTTCAAAAAATCAATGACACCCCCTTATACCGGATTAAGAGGCTATTTCAAAAGTGCCAATTCACATCGAATGCGTCGGGTGGTTCTTCGAGCCCGCCAAAGAATCCACAACCGTCCCAGAGATTTTCGAAAGGCCACTTAAGAGTTCTTAAATGCAATTGACGTATGAATGCTGCATGTTAAAAAAGGTGACGAGCAAGACGTTGGATGCCCATCACAACAAGATGTTGGCGGCATTCGAGTCAAGGTATACCTCGGTCGAGGAAAAGGAGGCGCGTCTCCAGGAAATCGCCAAGGAAATTGAGGCGCTGGGTGATTTCACCGACCTCGAAGAAGACAAGATCGAGAAGCATCTCCGGCTCTCGGACGAGAAGAAAAAGATAGAGAAAGAGGTGGCAGACATCAATTCGAAAGGGGAGGAGTTGGCGTACCTTTTGGACACGGCCGACATCGTCTTCAAGTATTACGACATCATCGAAAAGGGCCATGGCAATGACAACGACATCCTCGGTGTGGCCATGGGCAAGAACAGCATTCTGAAGTATTTTTCAAACAAAGACACTTGTGTCAACGAGAGCGGTGAAGACGACGAAAAGGTCGATGAAGACCGAGCGAGCCTGCTCGAGAGGTACATGCAACAAACCGATCCAAACTACATCAAATCTGTAGACAGCGGCAAGTGCGAAAAGTGCCCCGTGTGCGACTCTACAGAGCGCACGGTCTTTGTCAACGATGGCATTTGTTACTGCAACGACTGCTACACCATAGAAACAATCATTGTAGACCACGAAAAGCCGTCCTACAAGGACCCGCCAAAAGAGATATCGTATTTCTCGTACAAACGGATCAATCACCTCAACGAATGGATCAGCCAAATCCAGGGCAAAGAGTCCACGGACATTCCAACTGAAATCTACGACCGCATCCTCTTGGAGATCAAGAAGCAGAGGATCACAAACATGGCCGAGATTACGACGACAAAGATCAAAGAGATCTTGAAGCGCCTCTCCTTGAACAAGTACTACGAGCACGTCCCGCACATCATGAACCGGCTCAACGGCACGCCCGGCATCTCGTTCACCCCCGAAATTGAAGAAAAGCTGCGCCAAATGTTCAAGATGATCCAGATCCCCTTTTTCAAGCACGCCCCCAAAAATAGAAAGAATTTCCTGAGCTACAGCTACACCATCCACAAATGCCTGCAGCTCTTGGAGCTCGACGAGTACCTCAAGTACTTTCCCCTGCTCAAAAGCCGGGAAAAGACCTTTCAAATGGACGAGGTATGGCAAAAGATATGTCAAGAGCTGTCTTGGCAGTTTGTCAGCAGCTTGTGACACACGCCATTTATTTTTTCAACGCATCCTGTGCTTTGCGCGTCCACAATGCTGTATGCAGCCTTCACCTTCGCGCTCAAGCGCACCGTCTTTTCAAACAGAGGCGCTTCCTGGGCGCCACACCGGGGCACCTCTTCCGACGTTGCCTCGATCAAAACAACGTTGTCGCCTTCCTTTACGGCCAACATCCGTCCCTCGGCGAGGTTTCCCAATACGGCGAAATCAATGGCTTGGGCGTCCATCTGCCGAAAGCACGTCAGAACCTCGAGTCCGTCTTCGAGTGCCCGCCCCTCTGCTTCGTGAGGCCGGTACAAGGCCCGGCACGGGTGCGACGTCACGCCGGCGGAGCACGAGTCGCAAACCCAACACATGCACGCGCAGCACGTGTTGATGTCTTTGACATGAAACATGCCTTGACAGTATCGGCACGGCTGGGGCATGTTAAGCTCCTCCCGGTCGCAAATGGGGCAAAACATTTTGCATGAATCGTACCAACAAGCCTCACACACACACGTCTTGCACTTGCGACAAGGCCGCTCTACTTCCTCCGTCGCGTAGCACACGACGCATTCCATCCATAGGTTGCATGGTTCACCGGTGTTGAGCCTTAAGTGCCAAATGCTTGCCACTTTGTCTTCCAATTTAGGATGTCTTTGATGGGCACGTCGCGCAACTCCGGCACCCAAGCCTTGATGAATTCACACTCGGGGTCGAAGCGCTGGGTCTGCACCCAGGGACTGAGCTTGTGGCGATACGTCAACACCCAGCACCATCCCTGGTTGTTGTTGGCTGCATCGTAGTCCACCAGTTGCGTCGCAAAGTAGCGCTCGCCCTTTCGCCAATCGATTTTGAGGTCCCGCACGAGAAACATCGCCACAATCATCCTCAACCGGTTGTGCATCCAGCCTGTCTTGTTCAGGCATCGCATCGCCGCGTCCACAATCGGCACGCCGGTTTCCCCGCGGCACCAGCGTTGAAAGTCTTTCTCGCTGGCGTTCCACTTGAGGTCGCCAAACCTCCCGCGCACGTGGGTGTTGGGCCGGTTGCCAACCTGGCCTTGCAACACCTCGGGGAAGTGGTACGCAATGTTGTAGTAGTATTCCCTCCACAACAGCTGCGACACCAACACGGAGCCCTTGCCATGCGCCTCCACGGCGACGCTATAAACCTCCCTGGGGCTGACACATCCAAACTTGAGCGCCGCACTCAGCTTGGTGGTAGAGTCCTTGGCGGGAAAGTTGCGCTCGTCTTCGTACCCATTGAACTTGCCCTCTTTGATGGCCTTCAAAGTGGCCAACGCTGCGCTCCGCCCCCCGCGCTGTTCCACAAACTCGTTGGGTGTGTAGTAGGTCTCCAACTCTGGCGACTTGATCACCTTGCGTGTGAAGAACGCAGGTGCTTGCTGAAAGTTTCGCGGTGCGGGGACGGACTTGGACAGCGCCACCTTGTAAAACGGAGTGTACACCTCATAAGCCTTTCCTTGCTGCGTCTTGATGGCATCCACGGGCAATAAAGTGTAGTCCTCGTGGGATTCCACCCGCGCGCCCTGTGACGTGCACCATTCCGCAATCTCTTTGTCGCGCTTCAGAGCAAATGGGGTAATGTCCTTGTTGAAAGCCACCATTTTGACATCTACTTTTTTGGAAAGCTCTTGGAGTGCGGAAACGTCGCTGGACGTTACGTGCGCAAAGTGCAAGGTGCCCCCGTGGGTCGCGAGCTGTTCTTCCAAGTCGCGCAAGCTTTGCACCATGAATTGGACTTGGTTGTTGCTGAAGTAGGCGTTCTTGGCGGGGTCCACCTGGAGTGCGTTGAAGATGAAGAGCGGCAACATCGACCATCCGTGTTGTTTGCACTCTTCGCAAGCCCTTGCAAAGGTCGTGTTGTCGAACAAGCGATGGTCCCGCCTGAAGATGAACACGCACACCGACATCATTCTTCTTTGTAATGTGGGTTGTTAAAAAAGATACTCAAATTTTGCGGCGGATCTAGTGCAGGACAGGGGCGCCGCCGGGGAAGCCCACCAGGTTGGCGCCAATACCAAAGGCCGCGCCGGAGCGAGCGCCGCCGGCGAATGCGGGCGCAAACAGGTCTAGGATGCTGAAGGTGGCGGCCGCAATCAGACCGATGGTGATGATCTCAAACAGGTCCAGGTTCTTGCCGGGAATGAGGTAAGCGGCGAGAGCAACGACCAGGCCTTCAAACACATACTTGAAGAGACGCACAAGGATCTCCTTGACATCGAACTCGAAGTTGCTCATGACGTATATATAATTACCAAAAGAAAAAAAAAATTTGGCGGAACTGACTTAAAGATTCTTGCGCACAAACGTGAAACACACCAAGACCATGGCCTCATCACCGCATCTCACCCCCACCTCGGAACACGACTACCTCGACCAAGACCCGCCGATCCGTGGGCAAAAGTACGTATGCATGTCTTTCATCTCTCCGGACGAGGTCATTGAGAAGAAGGAGGCCTACTTTTTCAGCCAGTATATTTCGAGTTTCTCCAAGGAGCTACAAGACCTGTGGGGGACGATGCTGGAGGTCTACAAGGACAATGTCGAGCTGACAGATGGACTTCGCAGCATTCGCAATCGCTATGAGCACCTCTTTAACAAGGATGTCATCAACTTTGAGTACGACACCTTCATGAACATGCACAACGAGCGTCTGGAAGCGGAGTACCTGGAGAAGAATGACTTCCGGACGACCATCCGCGGTCTCAAGGTGCGGGGCTCTTATGAAACCCTCCGGGAGGCGCAGATCCGCGCACAGGTCCTGAAGAGGCTGGACGACAAATTCAACGTGTTTATTGCAGAGGTCGGGTGCTGGTGTCCGTGGTCGCCCAATCCCGAGGACATCCAGGACCAAGAGTATGCCGAGACTCAGCTCAACACGCTCATGAAGTCTTACCACGAGAACCAGCTGGCCAAGGACCAATTCTACGCCCAACGCAAGGATCGAATGACCAAGGAGCAACTCCAAAAGGTAGAGGCCTCAAAGAGCGCGCCGGTGGCGGAGGAGCAGGCGGCTGCGGATGTCCTTGGGCGCATCGACGAAGAGGATCCTTGGCAACAGCGCAAGCGAGAAGCCGAGGCTGACACCAAAAAAGCAGACGTCGACACCAAAGTCGAGTCTGACACCAAAGTAGACGTTGACGCCAAAGTCGAGTCTGAGACCAAAGCAGACGTTGACACCAAAGTCGACACCGAGATTGAAAAGGTGGTCGAGGATCTGGTGCAAAGAGTGGAAAAGATGGCCGATGATGTAGACGCCCTCCCAGATATCAACAAGTAAACCGGTGACCCCCCACGGTCTTTTTTGTAAACACACACCAATGGAAACCCGAGTCTTTGTTGGTGTTGCAATCGTTTGCGCTGCTGTGATCTTCATCTCAGCCGCGACGCCGAGGGAGGCCTTCACCCAAAGCTCCGTCGACGCCAAAATCCTATTGTTGTCTGTTTCAACTGAACCGCGGATGGCGGCCGCAACCACCCAACATCTGCGTGCCTATTGTGACAGACACGGATACGATTACAAGGCCCTCGACGCACCGCTCGACACATCGAGGCACATGGCATGGAGCAAGATCGTGTTCTTGCTGCGCAACTCTATGAACTACGAATACTTTGTTGTTGTGGACAACGACGTAGTGATCACAAACAAAGAGATTCCCATCACCGCCTTTGTCCATCGATTCCAGTTCGATGCAAACCTGGCGCAAAAGGTCATGGTCTCAGAAGGCGCGGACGGCTCGACCTTTGATGCCGGCATCACAATCCTCAAGCCTACGTCGGCCCCGCTGATGAAGATGCTTTGGTCCTTGGCAACCTTGCCGGAGCTCAAGCCAAAGCAGTGGCAAAAGGATTGGGACATTGATGTCTTGCGTTATTACTACAACCACGCCGGTAGGCCGGTCGACATCTCTGTCGTGCCCCACAGGACGTTGTTGTCTTTTGAGACGGCGCAAGACCCTCTTGCGGTTTGGAAAGAGGGGGACTTTGCCATGCGCTTGACCGCACCCAGCGAAGAAGACCGCATTAAAAAAGTCGCAGAGTTGCAACCCTACATTCTGTGACTCAGAATACGTTACACCTTCCAGCCACTATACAAACCCCACCCCTCAGAAGATCATCATGTCCTCCAACTTCCAATACTCCTTTTCTCCAGAGGGCAGCGTCCGGCACACCATGAATGGCAGTTTGCGCGCATGCAGCTCCTGCATCGCGATCGTGTATGGGTCAAACGGCTTACTGGGATCGATGGCGACGTTTGCCGGCGCGCTGCGGGCCAGCTGCTCCATGCGCATGCCGATGATCTTGGTACGTTCGTACTTTGTCAAAATGTTCATGGTCTTGTTTTTGCTGGGGTCGTAGTCGATCGCCGAGGGCTCTACTGCGCCGATTTTGGTTTGCATTGTGATGTCCCTTTCTTTGTATACACACCTTTTAAAACCCCTTCAACTTTTTCATTTTCACGTGGTCCAAAACTCCTCGCAGTAGGGGCAATGGTATAGGTACGACATTTTGTTAAAGTCGTACTTGACAAAGATGACCGTCTTGGGCTGGTCCGCGCGACGCGTGCACTTTTCGTTGACGCAATCAATCTTGTTGTCCCTGGGCAGCGCCTTGTCGTGCTTCAAATTCGGGCTGATGAACCTCTGGTAAGACGTCTCCTCATCGATGTGATTGCTGTCCAAGATGCACACGCTCCCCGTGGACTCCTCCTTTTGCACAAAGTTACAATTTTTGCAAAAGTACTCGAGTTTTTTGTTTTCGTCCACTTTGATGTACATCATATTGTCGCAGGATTTGCAAAACCTCATCGTGGGTCTTACTTTGTACAGAGACAAGACTTTTAAGAGGCTTTCACATTTTGTGCCCGCGGTCGTTCCGTGCAATAAATTGTCTCGGCGTTTTCTAAAACCAATGGGTCTTAACGTGTGTGTCGTGCACGTCAAAGCCTTCTCACATCGCAAGGCCATGTGTGAGAAGCTGCGCGAGCTGTTACAAAAGTCTTCAAAGTTGGCGGTGTCCTCCTTCAAATACATTGACGACATGGATCCAGGTGAGGCCCTGCCCGAGGTGCCCATCACCTTGCAACCGGTGGCACAGGGACCAGGCGAGCCCTTCAATGCCTTGCTTCGTCCCCTAAAGCTGGCGCAAGTCACGAATGTGCTTAAGCACATGCATGCCCTGCAAGTTGCGGCCAATGCGCCCGATGAGGACGTTACCCTCGTCGTCGAGGATGACGTCGCTTTCAGAGATACGGTCGTAGACGACCTCGCAACAGCGATCACCGTCTTCAGGGGCAAGGGGGGCAAGGGGGGCGTGATGTTTTTGGGCACGCCTCCGACGACGACCACAGCCGGTGCTCAACCCTTTTCCCAAGTCTACAAACTTGCCCCATGCTGCGATTCCTACCTCGTGGACCGCACGACGGCCGCCCGCCTGCTAAAGGAGATGGTGCCCATCCGGTTCCCGACCAACGCCCAGCTCTCATACGCCCTCGCATGTGCGGGGATTGAGGCCAATATTGCGGTGCCAAACGTGTTCGTCGATGGGTCCAAACTCGGATTGTACCTCAGCTCTGTGGATGCCAACAGCAAGATGGTGTTCAACGAGGCCTTTGTGCGCGCCGCGCAGTCTTGGGACTCTCCCAATTTTGATCCTGCAATTTTGGAGAGCATCGAGCCGAAATGGCACCCCGAATTGCTGCACCTGCGCGCGCAGTACGAGGCCAAAAAAGGAAACTACAATGAGGCGAGTGCGTTGTACGAGCAAGCCGTGTCACTCTACGATGCGCACGGGGGCATCATCGACAATTCGAGCGAGCTACTCCGCAACTTTATGCGTCTTTTCCGCCACCTGCAGAAGTTGCCGCCGTCTTGCGAGCTGGCCGCTTAGCCTTGGTAGCCGCCGCCGCGGGTGTGCCAGCGCCGCCAGCAGCCCCAAAGCTGATCTCAAAATCACCAGCCTCATTTTTCTCGGCCTCATCCACGCCGCCGCCCGCCGGCGACGCCATTGCCGCGGCGACCTCATCGGCCACCAGCGCCTTGACTTGGCTTTCCAGCGCAACCTTGATCTTGTCGCTGAGCATTTTTTGTACGTTGGACTCAATCTTGCGAGACAAGGATGCCTCGAGCAGGACGGTGTCCTTTGAAGTGTCCGCCTTTAGGCCGTCCACCACACGTTTGAGATCACCGATCTTTTGGCTCAAATCTGACGAGGCCGTCCCGACTGCACGCTCAATGTCCGTCGCACTGACCATGGGTTGACTGAGCGCAGCCGTTGGTGACCCGTTGGTGACCTTGCTCTTGAGGTCCGCAATTTCGGCGGAGAGCATGTTCACGCGCTGCGCCACGGCATTGATTTGTTGACTGATTGCTAGCATGTTTGGTTGATCTTGAGCAAAAAGGAATGGCGTTTCGAACGCAACATAAAAAAGTGATTAAAGATTAAAGACAGCACCCGCCTCCACACAATGATCATCCCCGTGCGTTGTTTCACGTGCTCAAAGGTGCTTGCTGACAAGTGGGAGTGGTACGTACGCGAGTGCGCCAAGATCAAGGAACGCGACGGCGACAACGAAGCGGAATCGGAGTCCTCGTCCAGGGGCGAGATCATGGACCGCCTGGGACTCAAGCGCATTTGTTGTCGCCGGCACTTTTTGGGTCACGTTGACATGATGGACCTCATCTGACTTGGCTTCGCTGGGCTAGATCCCCGTTTCATTTTTCTCCGGTACTTAGTAGCAAACATGGAGTCTGGCTTCATGGATTACAACGAGTTTAAGAACCTCCTGCAAGAGTCTGAGCCCACGCACCTGTATGAGGAACTCATCAAGAAAGAGGACCGGGTCCTCAAGACGGTCAACAGGGTAGTAGACTACTCCAACCGTAAAGAGCTCGAGTCCAAGGAGTTTATCAACATGTCTGTGGGCGGTGCCACCGTAGGCTTTTTGCAAGCCATGGTGGACATCGTCCAAGATCTCACCAAGGCAAAGGACGCGGCGCAATTCGCGAGTGCCTTGTACAAAGGCGACAGGGTCATCTACATAGGCATACTCGTCGTCTTGATCAGCCTTTTTTTGTTCTTTGTAGAGAGTAGCAGTGCCGTGAATTGAGTATGTTGCCAGCCAGCCAACGTTCCCAACAGCAAGAGACCGTATCCGCGTCGTACCTTGACTACGTTGTAAAAAACAGGAGTGTGGCATTCATGTACGTCGCGTGGGTGGTGGTTGCTGTCTTGATCTTGCGCAGCACCTATGTGTTCACCTTATTCGCCCTGCTCGCAGTGGCATTTTTATACTACAAATCGACGGAGGAGTCTTATGTAAAGTGGCGCACCACAAGAGAAGCGTTCGACGCAAAGGTGGCACCCACCGAGATGGTGTTGGAAAATGTGTACAAGCTGCACAAACCGCCCAAATCGTTCAAGTACATCCTGAAACACGACGACGTCCTCAGCGTGCTCCACACCCTGCGCTTCATGCGGCCTTACGATGCCGCGGGCTTTGACAAAATCGTGGTGTTGGTCGAGACGTTCTTCAAAGAATACGACCGAATGATCCAGAGGCGAGAAGACTACCCGTGCGACACCCACTTCCCCATCTTGGTGGACGTGCGCACGGAGTTGCTGAATGAAATCAGCCGTGCCCACTACAACGTCCCAGAGAGGTACACAAACACAATAGACGCTGCTGCCAGGATGATGCAATCCATCACGTACAAGGTCATCAAGGTGATGGCCGCCAAATGCAACAAGTGGGGCGCCAAGACCGCCTTTCTGCATAAACCGCCCTTTGCCATGGATCCGCGGAAAGAGTCGCACCAACTGTTTTGATTTTTTTTATTTCTACATGTTATAAACCATGGGCTACTACCCCAACCATCGCCACGATGATTATGTCCGTGAGTTCAAGTATAGGTATCACGAGCCCAAGTTGGTCGAGGTCCAACGTCCCCTAAGGCTCGCGGAGCCTTCTTACCACCGCCCCATGTACGGTGCGCCCAGCTACCACGGCAGCGCAGGCAGCGGCTGGGGCTATTGGCGCTGGAGGCGCGAGCGCGAGAACAGGCGCTTCATGTGGTACGTCATCATCATCGTGTTGCTCGTCGCCAGCTTCTTGATGCTCGCCGCCCTGGCGATGTCCCAGAGCTCTCCCGCGGCGTGAGAATCGCTTTATTTTTTACTTATTACCAAAAAAGGCATGCTTCTCTTGTCGAGTGACAAGTTTCAGACGATTTTGGAAAATAGGTTCAAACAAAGATTTGAGGAAATAGAGGCCATCCAGGAATTCGAAGACTGTTTCTGTTTGGTCGACCCTTACATTGATGCGAGTGTCTACACAAAACTGCTGTCGGTGATTGACGTCGCGGACATGCAAGGATTCGTGCGCTTTTTCCGGACGTGCATGCTCAGGCACTTTTCAACAGACGTCCCGGAACTCGATGCCATCAAAGACGACGTTGCTCTGCAAACGATGTGCATCGCTTGCATGCAGCACTACTTTACGTAATTACTACGTGCATCGCTTGCATGCAGCTCTACTTTTAAATATCTCCGGATACAGAAAAATGCCTACTTCTCAAAATTCCTCCCAAAAAGCCAAGTCGAAAAAGCTGCGCGGCGGCTCCGCTGCATCCGATGCCGTCGTGAAGCTCGTGCCGGAAGGCACCTTTGAGCACATGAACCAAATGTTCAACAACGACTTTGCCGGCCCCAAGGCAGAGGGTGGGGCGGCAAACCGCAAGAAGAAAGCCGGTGGCGCGCGGAAGACCGCCCCCAAGGTCGACATGAACGCCTCGGCGCCCACCAAAATGATGGTGCGCAACAAGAAGGGCGGCGCGTTCGGCACCAGCATCGGAAAAATGGAGGCGGCTCCATACAAGATTCCCCAAACCCTACCCGACGGTAAGGGCGACGTGATGTCCTACTTTACAGAGCCCAATCCCGCGGTGGTGCCCTACCCACAACACGACCTCGCCTCTAAAGAGCTCACCGGCATGGACGCCATGACGTCTGGTGGCGCCGCCCCTCGCAAGACCTTGACCACCAAGTCTACCAAGTCCAAGGCAAAGGCCAAGTCCAAGGCCTAGAGTCTCGCTCAGAGTGTCTTTATTTTTTGTTTAGTCTATACAAATACGCCGTATGGACGATCAATCCACGTGGAAAGTATTAGACACCTACGTGCGTGACAATCCCACTTTTTTGACCCAACACCACCTGGAATCCTTTGATGACTTTGTGCACAACAAGATCCCCAACATCGTCAAGAGCCTGAACCCCTTTGTCGTCCTCAAAAACGACGACTCGGGCAAGCTCTTGCACGAAATCAAGGTATACATTGGCGGCAAAGACCCCTCCAACGCACGCATCAACCTATTGTCGCCAGCGGTGTACCCCAACGAAGCGCGGCTAAAGAGCCTCACCTATCAGGGCGACCTCGTGGCCGACATCACCGTCGAGACCTTGACGTATGGCAGGGGGGGCGTGATCACAGACACGTTCACAAAGCAAATCAACGGTCTCAAGGTTGGCGCCGTGCCCATCATGTTGGGCAGCACGCACTGCAAGACCCGCGGCCTGGAAGACGCTTTGAAGCGGGAGATCGGCGAATGCGTCTACGACAAGGGCGGGTACTTTGTGGTGGATGGCAAGGAAAAGGTCATCGTAGCCCAAGAGCGCATCGCCACCAACCGGCTGTTTGTGAGCAAGAGCAAGGAGCCCAACTTCACGCACGCGGCGCTCATCCGTTGCACGCCTGAAGAAGGCGCCATTTTCCCCAAAAAAGTGGAGTTCCGGGCGCACAAAAACAAACACATCCTCGTGTCCATCCCAAACATCAAAAAAGAGATCCCGCTCTTTGTGTTGTTTAGAGCGTTGGGGGTGGAGAGCGACAAAAATGTGCTCGAACACATCTTGCGCCAAGACCTTGACAACGCGCCGCCCTATGTCCTAGACTTTCTGTTCTACAGCATTGTGCATGGGTCCGTCGCATACACCCAAGCGGATGCCATCGGCTTGTTGCAAAAGCTTGCAGAGTACGACAACGAGGATCACGTCCGCTACATCCTCATGAATGACCTGTTCCCAAACATGAACGAGACCGCGGGCATAAGCCTGGCGAAAAAAGCCATGTTTCTAGGAGATCTCGCCAACACCTTTGTATTCACCGTGCTGGGGAAAATCCCCGAGACCGACAGAGACAACTATGCCTTCAAGCGCGTGGACATCTCCGGCTTCCTGATGGCCAATCTATTCAGGGACCTCTACAACGTCTTCCGGAACGAGTGCAGGTCGACGCTGGACCGAGAGTACAACTACGGCCCCGCAAAGAAAAAGACGGCGGTGTCCAACCTCGTGAATGATTCGAATATTTGGAAGATCTTCAATGCACGCGTCATTGAGGACGGCATGCGCACGTCGCTCAAGGGACGTTGGGGTGGGGGTGAGGACCCCTCAAAGCTCGGCATCGTGCAAGACCTTAGTCGACTTTCATACATGGGCTTCATGTCCCACTTGCGGCGCGTGAACACGCCAATCGACCGCAGCATCAAGATCGTCGCGCCTCACAGACTCCACCCCACCCAATGGGGCGCCATGTGCCCTTATGAGTCCCCAGACGGCGCCAACATCGGCCTCCTCAAGAACTTGGCAATGTTGTGCCACATCACATCGGATGTCCCGAGCAAGGAGATCATGCGTTGCCTGCTGGATCTCGGTTTGCTGCCGCTGGTGGGCCTGTACCCCCGGGACACCGTGGGCGCAACCCGGGTCTTTGTCAACAACAACTGGGTGGGCATCACGCGCGAGCCCGAGGTGATGACGCACAAGTTGCGCACGTTGCGCAGGTGTGCGCTTATCAACATCATGACTTCCATTGCGTGGGACATAGTGGGGTTGACCATCCGCATTTCCACCGACGCAGGGCGTTGTTGCAGGCCGCTCTACGTCGTGCTTCCTGGAAACAAGCTCGTCGTGGACGGCATCAAGTGGAGGACGTGGCAAGACCTGATCATCGGCGATCCCAAGGACACGACGTATACGCCGCCAAAGGAAAGCTGGCAGGACCTCGAGCGCAGGCAAGCCGCGGTCGAGTTTATAGACGTGGAGGAGAGCAACAACTGCCTGATTGCGATGACTCTTGAGAATCTTGCCGACGAGGGCAAGACCTACACGCACTGTGAGATCCATCCCTCCACCACGTTTGCCGTGCTGACGGCCAACATCCCTTTTGCCAATCACAACCAGGCGCCGCGCAACTACTTTTCGGGCGCGCAGGGCAAGCAAGCCATTGGCGTGTACAGCACTCAATTCAACAACCGCATGGACACCGCCGGTCTCGTGCTGCACTACCCTCAGCGGAGCATCGTGAACACGCGATACATGCACTACATGAACAACGTAGATCTGCCCAATGGTGAGAACGCCATCGTCGCCATCATGTGCTACTCTGGCTACAACCAAGAGGACTCTATCATTTTGAACAAGTCGGCGGTCGAGCGCGGCATGTTCAATTTGACCTACTTCAAGACCATGGAGGAGGTTGAAGAATTGGACAAGTTCACCGGGGAGCGCGTGCTCTTTAGCAATCCCGTAGAGATGGCCAAGTCCGGGACCAGCGTAGATGGGTTTGGAAAGCGGTTTGCCAACTACGCAAAGTTGGATGCCGATGGGTTGCCCAAGGAGAACATCAAGTACGGGCCGGGGGACGTCTACATTGGCAAGGTGGTCGCATCCACCGACCAGGTTGCCCAATCCGGCGACATGTTTGGCACCAAGGCACGCGTGGAAAAGTTTCGCGATACCAGCGCCATCGCAAACAAGACGATGGCGTTCATCGTGGACAAGGTGTTTGTCTATGAAGGCCCCAATGGCCTCAAGCGGTGCAAGATCCGGACGCGCAAGGTGCGCAAGCCCGTGTTGGGAGACAAGCACGCGTCGCGCCACGCACAAAAGGGCACCATAGGCATGATTTTGAAGCAAGAAGACATGCCGTTCACTAAAGATGGCATTGTACCCGATTTGATCATCAACCCCCACGCCATCCCGACCCGCATGACCATTGGTCACTTGATAGAGTGTCTGATGGGCAAGGTCGGATGCCTTCATGGCAACGAATATGACGCCACGCCTTTTTGCAACCAGGACATCCCCAGGGCCTACGATGACCTTCAAAGGCTCGGGTACGAAAGGTATGGGAACGAAATTCTGTACAACGGCCACACCGGCGAACAAATAGCCACGGACATTTTCATCGGCCCCACTTACATGCTACGTCTGAAACACATGGTGGAAGACAAGCTCAATGTCCGCACGTTGGAAGAAGGCGGATACACCGGGCTCACGCGCCAGCCCGTGCAGTCTAGGGCCAAGGGAGGCGGCTTGCGTGTGGGCGAGATGGAGGTGGGCGCGATCGCCGCCCATGGCATGGCCAGCTTTTTGAAGGAGAGCATGATGGAGAGGAGCGACAGCTACACCTATGCGATCGACAATACGACGGGGGACATTGCGGTCGCCAACTTGCAAAAAGGATTTGCCAGGTCCTTGGAGGACCCGTTCAGCACGGATTTTACTTACGTCCAAACTCCCTATGCAATGAAACTGTTCTTGCAAGAGCTTCAGTGTATGGGAATAGGACCCAAAGTTATGTTCGAGGCGCCCGAGCAAGCCTACGAAGACGACGAGTTGGACTCAGAAGACGACGACTCCGAACGTGACGTTTAAGCCTTCACGGATGCATTCACCAACGCCTTGAGTTGGCTGAGCCTGGCGTTGTATTCTTCAGCCGCTGCGTTGGGGTTGTTCTCAAGCCAAGAGGACTCGTCCAAGACCGCTTCCTCCACGGCTGCGCGCTTGTCTTGGGACACGTTGGTGTTGATCGCTCTCGCAACATTGGAGAGGTACTGATCAAATGCCTGGCGGGCCGCATTCCTTTGCGCACGGCCGCGGGCGGCTTGTTGAACCTGGCCTTGACCTTGCACTTGTTGAACCCTCGCCTGCTGGGGCTGCACTTGCTGTACCCTGGCCTGTTGGGGCTGCACTTGCTGTACCCTGGCCTGCTGGCCCTGAACTTGTTGAACCCTGGCCTGTTGTGGCTGCACTTGTTGCAGCCTGGAACGGTTGGCTCGGATGCCCATACCACTCGTAGCACCCGTTGTTTTTTCTGTTGCGGTGACAGACACGCGGCCGCGCTCGTCGATGTCAAATGTGATCAAGATCCTCGGTTGGCGCTTGGGCATGGCGGGAATGCCGTCCAGTTGAAACGCGCCGAGGGCTTTGTTGTCCTTGGCGTTGCTAGCCTCGCCCTCAAACACCTCGATGATTGCAAACGTTTGGTTGTCATCCGCCGTGCTGAACGTTTGAGTAATCTTGGCAGGAAGAGGAGTGTTGCGAGAGGCGACTTTGTGCATCTTGCCGTCTGCGAGCTCGACGCCCAAGGAGGATCCCAGTGTGCCTTTAGCATCATTCGAGTTGGGGATGCTCGTATTTGCTGCGTTGCGCCCTTTGTACAACACAACCATTTTGTTGGCATTGTTGTTGGCTTGCTGTTGGGGCGCCGGCGCGTATGGCACGAGCATCATCTTGCTTGGATTTGCTTGACCATTAACTTGGCGCTGAGGCTGCACCTGCCCTTGGCGCTGAGGCTGCACCTGCCCTTGGCGTTGGGGCTGCACCTGCCCTTGGCGTTGGGGCTGCACCTGCCCTTGGCGTTGAGGCTGCACCTGCCCTTGGCGTTGAGGCTGCACCTGCCGTTGAGGCTGGGGGGGCGCGTATGGTACGATCGCTGTCTTGCTTGGATTTGCTTGACCATTGACTTGGCGTTGTGGCTGCACCTGCCCTTGACGTTGTGGTTGCGGCTGCACTTGACGTTGTGGTTGTGGCTGCACCTGCCCTTGACGTTGTGGCTGCACCTGCCCTTGACCCAGAAGCTGGGTATTCAGCCTTTGGAGGTTGCCATTGTTATTCAACACATTGATGCGGGGAAACTGGGGTTGCTGGGGTGGTGGCGCTTGGATGGCTAGTACCTGCCTGTTTTGGGCTTGGTTGGGCTCTTGCACAGTGTAAGCTTGAGACATAATATAATTATTGCCAAGAAGAAAAACAAGGTCATTATTGACAAGAAAGGCAGACCAAGCGTCAAGTATCTAGGATCCAACCACTCACTGCAGGGTATTCTTCCCTGAATCTGGCGAGCTCTCGCACATTTACATCGTAAACATAAACCTCGAGATGATTTGTCAATTCAATGCTCTCTAGCAATTTCTGGTCTATGCAAATCCTTGGATCTGCGGGACTGTAATCCTTCAAGTCACACACCAAGAGCCACACGTCCGGCTTAGAAGGAGCCTTCTCGAGGAATGTCTCGTACGTCGGCTTGTGGAACGTCGAAAATGTGTAGCTCATACCCGAGCGGGCGGCACACAACCGCAGGATCTCATCGACGTCTGGCAGGTGTTTGTAAACTTTTGTTTCGACCACGATGTGGACACCGTCCTCCGGCACGCCTTGCAAAAACTGCTCAAACGTGGGCACGTCTGCGGGTAGCTCGTCCTCCACTTCGTCATGATAGACGACAAGTGTGCCATTCGCCAAAGCCTGTATATCGATCTCAAAGCGCCGCCACTCTGGCACGGCCGCTCTCACCATCTCCACAGTGTTTGCGCGGTGCAGAATCTCCATGCCTCGAAGGGCGTCCCCTACTACACCCTTTCATTTTTTTGTTTCCAACAACTGCTCGTAATCGTAGTTGGTGGAGTAATACACCTTGCCAATGCCCATCTTCCTGATCCATCGCGCGCAGTCCGGGCAGGGGCGGCTGTACTTGAGACAGCCCTCCATGCTCTTTGGCCCGATGCGCACCACGTACAACTCACACGATGGCAACAGCGGTCTCAAACGCTTCTTCACCTTGACGAGCGCGTCGACCTCTGCGTGTATGCTAAACTTGTGGCAAAAATGCTCAATGTACTGGTTGTAGCCAGTGGAAATGATCTCGTCCCCAAGCACGAGAACGCAGCCGTGGCGGTGCGCCATGTCCGACTTGCTCGCCAGGCGCTTGGCTACCCCGATAAACTTCTCCTGCCTCTCTGTGCTCTCACGAGGGCGTTCATCGATGAACCCTGCCATCGCAGATTTCCGCGATTGCAACAAAAATAGAAGTGGCTGTCACATTCTTTAATAGCTTTTCAAAATTTACTCGAGGTACCGCCTCACCACAAAAAAGATGGCGCCGGCCGCCACGCCCTTTGCCAAAATGGGGGCGTAGGGAATGCGCGCCAGGGGGGCGTACCTGAGCAACAGTGCCTCCATGGGGAGGATCTGCACGGCAACGGTCACTATAATCACGAGCAGAATGGTGCGGAGCTCCGCCGTCAAGTTTGCCAAGAACCCCTGTGGCTTGGGGGGCACCGGTGGGATGGCGCTCCCAGCAACCTCTTGCGCAACACTGTCCATGGACGGCGATCCAGTGACTTGGGACGGCATTTGAAAGTAAAAGGGTTGGGGTGCCGCCGCTGCCTGGCTGGCTTGGGCTTGGAACATGCCGGCATGTTGTGGCGGCGCATACTGGGGCTGGGCGTGGTGTTGGGGTTGATGTTGGGGCTGTGCCGGCGGCGTTGCGGGAGGCATGTACTGCGGCATCTCAGGTTGGATGATTTCAATGTCGGACGACGGCGGCATCACGTTTGACGCCATGCTGATCTGATTCAGCACCTCCTGGACGGTGGCGTCATCCTCAATGACATCGCTGATTGAATTGATGTCCACAGACGCCGGAGAAGGAAGTTGGGATATAGGTGTTGACTTGCTCATTTGTTCTCTGTCTCAGATTATTAAACGGCAAGAAAAAACGAGCTCTTTCTACTTAAACTGCCACGGGCTCGGGCGTGGAATCTTGACACGGCGCCACATAGGGCGTGTATTTGTAACACTTTTCATCGACTTTGTAATAGAACTTGTCGACTTCGGATATCTTTGGTCCTTTCACCACGATGCAGGTATTGCCCTTGCACACCTTGCGAAACAGCGTAGCCAAGCCAAAACCCAAAATGACGGACACTAAGATTTCACCTTGTTTGCTCTTCAAAACCGCTCCGAGTTCCATGTAAAGTTAGTATTGTGGGAGATTTTTTTGCACAAAATCCTCTAGTATCGGTTGGGGACGTATCTTGGACTTATCCCTCGGGCACGCCACGTCCTCGGCCTTGTACCTGTAGCAGCTGTTCGCCTTGTCGCGGTACAAGACCTGGCCGGCGTTGTAGGGTGACGGAAACTTGAGCACGATCTCGGGGGGCGGCGTAGAGATATAGACGATCATGATCCCCACGCCAAAAGCAACAAAAAAGTAAAAGGGATCGATGGGCAGCATGTAATTTAAAGAGTGCGCAGAGTTTTTTTGGCGTCAGGTGTAGAAGAACGGCTTGGGCTCGGCGCTCTTGTCGACGGCCTCCGCGTCCTCGGCGCGCTGGGGGGAATCTCCGGCGGGGGCATCGTTATCGTCTTCGCCGCTGCTGCTCGACACGCTCTCCTCCAGCTCGTCTTCGCTCAGTGTGCCGAGGCTCTGAGTGGACGGCGACTTTGCGCAGTAGTAAGGCTCGTCAAACGCATCGTCGGTGGTGGTGTCTTCTGGCAGCGGCGTCGGCATGGTCTTGTAGGGGTCTGCAGATTCCTTGACGATGAGCTTGCAGATCTTTGCGAGCGACCACTCCATGTCGTCCCTGTCGTTGCCCATCCTCCGTCGCCCATGCTTGGCAACACTGAAAGGACTGACCTCAGGGGCGCGCTCATCGTCGTTCCACGCCATCTTCTCTGCTACTTGAGGTGCTTGTCAAGTTGAATGTCACACTTGATTGTGTTTTGAGCAGACTCTCTAAAGCCTTCAAATTTTTCACCACCAAAGTTGGTTTTCACAAGGGCCTTGACGCGGGCTAGGTTGCATCCCGCCCCTCCTTTATGTACCTTTGGTGGCTTGGGCCTTTTTTGCATTTTCGTTTTTGGCGGTGCGTAATTCCCCTGTTCCTCCACCCGGGGCATGCGCGTTACAATGGAAACGGGAAACCGCTCATCCAGAGCCTTTAGCTTTTCATGCACCTTGTGCAGCTTTTTGAGGAGCGCCAATTTTTCGCGGGCGCTGGCATCCTCGTTTTTGAGTTGGCGAAAGTACCCGGTCGCTTCCGTCTCGAGTGTGTCCCTTTTTGCCCACCCCGCTTTGCGCACTTGTGAAAGATACGCCTCATGGCCGAGGATTTTTTGTTCCAAGTCTTTCAGGACCGCAGTCACCCTTTGGTGGCGGTCTTTGAGCTCAGCATCCCTTTTACCATACACGACCTCTTTCATGATGTAACTGTATTCTAGCGCCGCCGCGCCGTGCTTGCCCTTCAAGGCAGCGATCTCCTTTTCCACGTCCATGTACTCTGCAACCCGGGCGGTTTGTTTGTTGACAAGGTGAAGCGTTCCCGTGGCGGGCTCAGTCGCTGCAATGCCGCTGGAGAGCGCCTCGAGGTACTCAATGTATTGCGGCGACTCAAAGACATCCATTTATCTTTCCTCCGAAATTTCATTTGCCAAAGACGACGTCGAGCACGGCAAACGTGTAAAAGGTCGAGATGGCCAACACCACAACCAACACCCCAATGGAAAACACCGTCTTGCCCTCCCCTACGCCGTAGGGCTTGATTTCACCGTCGGCGGCAAAGAGGAAGGAGGGCCGAGCGACCATCATCAAGATGACCGCGAGCAAGTAGAACAATAGACTGTAGACGACGCGGCCCGTGAGAAACTTCATGGTGCAGTATAATATATAGCACTAATAAAATATGCTCCTTGGCATTGCGTTTGTGATTGTGCTGCTGGTGGTCTTGGCGACGCCCAAAGAGACCCTAGAAGCATTCTTGAATGTCTTGCTCATTGAGGACAAGCTCACCTTGGACCTCGTGGTACCACAGGGAGAGTACAGCCGCAGCTTGGAGGGTTTGGTCAAAAAGGCCCCTAAAAAGTTCCGGATCGTCCAGCGGCCAGAAATACAACATGCGCTGCAGTACACCAATGCCGCGGACGTGCGCGCCACCGATCGCGTTATAGCATGCACGGATGACATATCCACCGCTTGCTTTGTCAAAGGTTTCTTCAGCTCGATGACCGGCGAGGATGTGTCCGAGCTCCCTGGCTTCCGGGTTGGATACATCCAGCATCCGCGGGACGAACATGTGTTGCGCGCCCTCCTGACGAGTTGCGGCGTCAATCCCGTGACTGTCGGGCTGGTGAAACTCACCCTAGCACAAGCGCGCGCCGAGCTGGAAAGACCGCAAACCGTGGATGCTGTGTTCCTATTTGCCAATCTCGAGAATCCGGAATACAAAGCCATCACCGCACTCAAATTGACCGTGCTCTCCATGGCGCGCCTCAACAAGGACACCGCGCGCTTGCTCTTGCCACACGCTGCGTTGCAAGACATCGACGTCCGCAAGCGTTTCACAAACATCAACCACCCAACCCGTCCCATCCGGGTGGTCGCCGACTTTAACAATGTGTTGATTCCCATCGGAGCGGGCACCGAAGAACACACATACCTCCATGATCTGGTCGCTGCCTACTTTGAGCACAATCAGGAGTATCTCAACCACTTTGCTAGGACCACCACGCGTGAGACATTTGAAGACACGATGACGTTTACGCCCAACCACAATGTGCCAGGCTACTTTGATCACGTGACAAATGTGTTTGAGACTCCCTCCCACATTTTGGACGGCACGCCACTCCAAAAAGGCGATCTGGTAGTGCTCAAACACCAGGACCGCACGCACGAGCGGGGCTACTTTGTGGTCGAAGCAGTGGGCAAGGACAAGGCGATCTTTCGTCGCCGGCACGCAGATGGGCAGCCACGTGACCCTGATAAAGATGACAAGTTTTTTTGCGTGACGGACCGATCAATAAAGTACAAAGACGAATGCCTTTCAAAGACCGACCGCTACGGCAAGGCAAAGTCTAGAGTAGACGTGTGGGACGCGCCGTGTGTCATCAGCGAAGAGTGTCCGTTCTACCAGCGAAACAGAAATTACAAAAATTATCGCGGAGGCTGCGTAGATGGCTACTGCGAAATGCCACTGGGCGTGCAAAGGACGGGTTTCAAAAACTACGTCGGCCGCGCGATCTGCCACAATTGCCCGCTCGACAAATTGGATTGTTGCAAGGACCAAGCTCAGCCGGATTACGCGTTCCCACGGGATGAATTCGAACGTGAAGCACAACGCGCGCTCACGCAAAGCGCCCCCACGCCGCTCATGCAACCTTAATCAAACTCGCCGTTACCGCCTTCATTGTAGTCTTCGTCGTCGTCCTCGTCCATCACCCAGTATTCTGTGCGGTCGATGTTGCCTGGCTCCTCATCCCCTTCAGGGCGGTCCTCTTGAGGAAGGTCCTCCCACGTGAACAAGCCCAGCTTGGTTGCCTCCAAGAACGTTTTTTTGTCCTCTCCGTGCAGTCGCTCGGCGCCTTGAATGATTTTCTCCTTGCGCTCTTCACGCAGCACCTCATGGGTGTGCAAGATCTCTGCGGTCACAAAGGTGTTGCGTTTTATTGCTGCCGCGCACCGACGCAGCACCAAGTTGCACACCGCCACCACGGCGTCAAACTTGGCCTTGGGCGTGCGCACGACCTCGACGAGGGTCAGGGCGTCGGTCTTGTTTTTGTTTACGATCACCGCAATCGAGTACAAAGTGTACACGAGAATGTAATCCAAAATGTACAGAGAGCGCAGCGTGTCGTTGACCTCGAGCAGCAGCCCACCCACGCTTGCAAGGACTCCTCGAGTCAATTGCTTCAAGACGGACGCCAGCTCGTCGGCGAGGTCGGGAATGGCCTCTACTTGTAGTATCAAGGCCACGGTGTCATCTTCGCCGGCCGAACTGCCCTTCCACCGGTTCGCAACCTTGCCAAGCACGCTCTTCAGCTCGTTGTCCAAGAATGCCCGCATCACATTGCGCGTGTGCAATGCATTGTCCTGCGTGGGGTTGAATGCGGCTTGCGACACGGCCGACACCGCTTGCGCATCGAGGGGCAGCTTGGCGGACAAGATGTCAAACAGGTTGTAGGTGCGGTCGGCAAAGCGGTCCCAAAATGCGGCCGAATTGTTTCCAACGGCTTCCGCGAGATCGCCGGGCAAGCTTTCTACGAGCTTTTTAGACGGGACGGACGCGGTACCAGCAGCATCCTTCAGCATCAACACCTTTTTGAAGACGATGGGTTTGACATCGACCTCTGTGCTTTTGCTCTTGCCAAGTGCCAAGTTCAGGACCGGCTTGGCGCCCCGACTCTTCTTTTTGTAGACACCCGCCCTTTCCTTTTTGTTCCGCACCGTCTTGAGGTGATCGTCCGCAGCGGCGCCCAACACCGGGCGGAACTGGGGCCATTGCGTGACCTCGACCGCGCGGCGATCCCCGGCCTTCGACATGGATGTCGCAAAGGCACTTGCCATCTGCGCATTGGTCTTCAAGATGCCCTCCACCTCTGCCTCCAAGTCCTTTTGGGACACCGCCACCCCGCCAAATGCGTCCGTGTCCACCAGCGCCCGCGCCGCGCACGCGACGTATGCCACCATGCCGGTGCTGAACGTTTTTGCACACTTGGGATGGACAAACTCGATCCGGAGGTCCGGCCCCGCAATTTGGGCCATGATGGCAAGCAAGGCGCAAGCATACGACACCTTTTGCCCCTTGCCGGTGATCTTTTCTTCCAGCTCTTTTTTGTTCTTGGCGTAGGTCTGCTCCTCCCACGCCTTGGCTCGGGCAATGAGGGCTTCGCGGGTGGCCTTGCCCGGCTTGTCGCTCTTCAATTGCCGCGCGAGTTCTGCCATGGCCTTGCGGTGCACAGCTTGCCTGAGTGCTTCGAGCTTGGAAGGCAGCGCCTCTTCCGCGCCAAATCTCAAGAGCATGTTCTTGGCGATCAGAGCGACCGATTCAGCAGGCAGTTTCAAACCGAGTGCCTGCGCTAGCCCCGTGACATATGGGTCGCCCTCGCTGTCGGCGTCTTTCTCCACCACCGGACGCAAGGGGGCATAGAACGCGCTGGAATCTTGCTTGTTGTACATGTCCTCAAAGTCCATTTGCTCGGGATCGCCAGAAAAGGTCGAGTAGTCAATGGCGTCGTCTTGTACCGCAACTTGCGACGCTGTCTTTGCCTTGCCGGTGTGCGCCACTTGTGCCATCCACTTTGCTATCGCGGCCTTATGCTCCCCGCGCTTCTCGTGCAGCGCCCGGGCCTTGCTGAGCATCGCAGCTCGGAGGTCGTTGTTGCGGATCTCGTTTTGCTGGCGCAACGCCTCTGCCGATGCGCACACCTGGTCGTAAGTGTCATAGGCGCACGGCAGCCTGGCCATCTGCGCAATTGTTTTGAAGTCGACCGTGCCAGAGCACACGGCTTGTTTAGGTTGGGAGACGTGGCGCACCCAGACGTGGTCGCCATTGCTCGCGCGGAAGCGAATGTACAGGATACCCCCCAGCTCAACAACCTCCCCCAGCGGGGCAGTTTTGTAGGCTTCCATCTCCGCCCAAGAGGCGAATGTGCGTTGCGCGACTTTTTCGTGCGGGTCGCCTTCGCAAGCCCCCGCGCCACCCCACGCCACGGCCCCTCCAGAGAATATCTTGGCACTGTGCTTGCGGATGCTGTGCAAGACGCGATCCACAGACTGCCCGACGTTGTGCAACATGTACACCATGCCGTCGTCCCCTTGCCCAAAAAGGTATTTCAAGCGGTTCAGGTCGGAGTCTGCAAAGGTGCCTTCAGACACGTACGGTGCATAGTTGAATGCACCGAGATCGGGCAGACTGACCGTGACCTGCCCAGCAGCGGCAGCCGCGCCAGAGGATGAAGACGCAGTCGAAAACCTGAAAGCATTTACAGAGTCAGCCAAAATGCCGGACAGCGCGTCCAAGGTGCGTGTGTCCATTTCCTCAAAGCGCGCACCAATCTGCGCCTCCAACCCCACTCGCTTTGCGTCGTGCAGCGACACCATGGCCTCCTTTGAGAATCGCAGGACGTCTTCTAGTGTGGGCATGATTGTTTGAAGCGTCAAAGATCCATCCGCGTCACCCTGCAACAACGTGGTGACGACGCCTCTTGACAATGCGCCCACGCGCGACAATGGGTCTTGGCTTCCCTCTGGATACACGAACGCCAGGTTCTTCCAGATCTCGTCCACACGCAACACGTGCTCGTCCTCCGTCCCAGTCCCACCCCTCACCTTGATCGTGTCGCCCGCGCGCTCGAGCACGGTGCCCGCCCGTGGTTTTGTGCTGTCGTATGGCCAAACCACGACGCGCTCCCCTTCGCGCATCGCGGCTAGGTTGCGCCTGTATTGTTCGGGGTCAAACTGGACGGGGTCCTCGCCCTCGCCAAACACAAAGCCGATCACCTCCACGGTGTCTCCTTCGTACAGGTTTGTGGGCGGGAACAGAGTCACCCTGCGATCGGAAGAGTGCAAATGCGCGCGCATCTTGTGGGGCACTTTAAAAGTGACGGTGGGCACGCTCAGGTGGTCGATGCCATCCACAAAGATGCGCTCTACGTGGTACAGGCGTCTAAGGCTGTCTTTGAAGGGCATCGCGCCTTGCGGGATGCGCTGCTGCAGTAGTGTGGCCATGGTGGCGCGACGCACGATCGCGTCCTCCTCCGCTCCGTCGGTGTCTGCGTCCTCAGCGGCTGCCTCGGCATCGTCGGCCACCACCACCACGCGCCGCCCCTTGACGATGGGCACCACACTTTGTGGAAAGGGGCGGTCGTCCGCGGACATCATCAAATCGACAAATTCGCTTGCAATCCTGATCCAGTGTGCGCGATCAATCACCTTGACCTTGTACGTTAGGGTGTTGAGCACGTGAAACAACAGTTGCTCCCGGGTGTACTGGATGGGATTGTCGACGTCGATGGTGTCGCCCGTTTCTGTCAAGGGCGGCAGGGTGTCGCCGCACTCCAGGGCGCGAGGCTCATCGGTTTCGTCGTTCAAAACAAAGATCACATCCTCTTGGTCGTCGTGTTTCGTCTCCTGCTGTGCTTCTGAAGCCATTTATACTTTTGCAACGAAGAAAAAATGACTATGCGCCCCCACCACACAACATCACGGCTCAACTACGTTTGCTCCAAGCGTCCAGCAGTTGCTTGAGGTAGTCTTGGACGTAGGCGCACGTGTCCACCAAAATCTCCCGGGCGTTGTCGTCCCCACCAGCTTTGATTTTCATGACAATCCGATCTTCAAGGGGATGCGTCAAGTAGTAGCCCGCACTTTCCACCCTGCCCTCGGCGCGCACAAACTTGTTGTACATCATCGCTTGCAACAGGTTGCCGAGCGTGTGGTTCTCGCCTTGAATGTCCAAGACTGAAACGCCGTTGACAATCTCAACGTCCTCCACCCTGTCAGCCAAGGCCTTGAGCTTGTCAATGAGCACGTTGACGGCCTTTTCAAACAACCTCTCTGGGCGCACCCGACACTCGCTCTCGACCACAAAAGTGAAGCTGTTGGGCTCGTCGTATTGGTTCTTCTTGAAACACCTTTGCCGCTCCAGCGCGTCAAAGCGGCGCTTTGCTTCTTCGGCGTCCAGTGTGGCGTGCCGAGCAATGAACGCCCTCAGCCCTTGCTCGGCGAGCTTGTCATCCACATTGTTGTAAAACGCACACACGCTCACCGGGCACCAGCACACGTTGGTCTTGGCAATGTCTTTGGAAGCGCGGGCCTCAATGTCGATTTCGTCGCCCTTGGTAGAATCAGATAAATTCGGCTTGAGTTTTGTGATCAGCAC
>JACCDT010616537.1_pt1 | contig 55528 bp, 78 predicted proteins | sample 7446291 | NCBI WGS metagenome assembly JACCDT01 (sample SAMN15323446, study PRJNA562643) | freshwater metagenome | isolation source: river surface water | place: USA:Blue River Watershed | collected 2017-08-17
ATCCCCACTGACTGGGAAGTTCGTTTGTCTGAGAATGGGAAATGGATCAAGGTTTTCGCAGTCTGCTATTCCAACCGCGCATCGTTCTATATCAATCACGACAGCAAACAACTCTATATCCGAGAATCGGACTTCAATCGAAGATGAAACTTCCCCGAATGGGGACTTCTCTATCAAAGATGGGTGGACTCACTGAGCCGTTGCCAACATTCGAGATATTATGAACACGAGCGATCAAGTCAAACTCGCAAAGATCAAGAAAGATGTCAACTTTCCTGGCTTCACTTTGAGCGAAGGACAGATCGTTGCGGTAACTCACTACGTTTGGGCGTTCTCTACTCAAGAGGATATTGAGATCGTTTGTATCATTGGGAAATCGCTTGGACACTTGGCGAACATGAAACGGGCTGGATGTCATATCGCCCGAAGCGATATTGAGTTCCTGTCGCACTGAATCGTTTTTTCGCGCAAAGGAAACATCATGGCAACCCTTTCTCAAATCTTCAAGGCGAACACCAAAGTCACCCGTATCTTCCTCAATACGCTTCTCCATTCCCATTGGCATAACAACCTTGGGAATAACAAGATCGTCAACGTCTATATCTGCTGCCTCCACGGACAGATCGTAGAACTGGGACTTTGCGAGGATGGTTCCGTTTGCAGCTATTACAATCATCACAATGAGGAAGTTCTCGACGCAGCGCATCCGATGGGAATGGACGATATGCTCCCCTTCCCCATTGTTCACGCCATCGTTGAACACTCGACAAGAATCCTCCAAGCCCAAGCTCAAAGACTGATAGAGGACGCAACATCCAATCTTGACAAGATATTCGACAAGGTGTACGATCCAAGGAACTGAGAACTTCTGAGGAACAAGAGCCACAGTAGATAACAAAGAGAGATTGAGCAAACCACGCTCATTCTCCACTTCTAACATTCACCCATCTTTGATCGAGGCACGCAACTTCACTGACTTTTGTTCCGCGGAAATAATAACATGAAGAGCAACCTTTCTATCCCTGAGCAGCATCAACTCAAGATTGCAAAGTCAACTCTCAAGATGCACGACGTTGGCGCAATGCTCATGGGCGGAATGAGCAAAGATCAGGCGCGCCGGTTTCTGAAAGATCGCGCCGGTTGGAGCGATGAGAGAATCAAGAAACTTGAGGAAACTGGGAAGTAACTTCCCACTGACTTTCTTGTGCCCGAAATATATTCGAGCAATAACGCTCGCTGGAGCAAAGAAATGGGAATCCGCCCTCACAACTGCAATCACGAAGATTGGCCCTGCTGCGGATGCGGCGACGAACCCTCGCAGGAAGAGCAGCGCGAGCAATGGGAAGCAACCCACGCTCTCGCCGATCACTTCGATACTGACGAGGAAGGTGACGAGGACTTTGATCCAGAATACAACGATGGTGAAGACTTCTCAGATGAGCCAGAGGATAACTTCACTGACGTTGAAGCCGATGCGGATACTCTCGCCAGCGCGGGCTTTGGAACTGATGAGGACTACGGCGGCGGATTCGACACGCCGCTAGGCCAAGAATACGGCGACGGATTCGACAACGAATGAAATCAAGAGGGGAGAAATCCCCTCATTCTTTCGCGCAAACATATATCCAAAGATGGGTGTAACAATCTTCCTCACTGACTTTTCTTCTACAAAATAACTTATAGGAGCAACAGCCATGAACAGAATCACCGCTCATATCGAAAAGATCGCACGCCACCTTGATGAACGGCTCAAGTCTGGGGTAATCACCCAAGCCAAAATCGAGGAAAATCGCAAGTTGCTTGATATGAAGATGGATGAGTTCTGCGTCTTCCAGAATATCAAGTCGGCTGCATCGCTCGACGGAACCCTCACTGTTGAAGAGGCGCAAACTATCTACCAACTGCTGGGATCAACGCCCGAGACTTTCAACAAGCAACCATTAGCCATCAAACTGGCTCTCACTAAAGTCTTTGAGGAACTGCTAGGGCGGAAAATCAAGAAGTAACAAAATCCCCGCAAGGGGAAATCTATGCTCAAAGATGGGTGAACCCACTGACCCCTCGCAGAAAGATCAACAAATATGATCGACTTCAACGACAAAGCGATTGTAAAGGCATTCGTAGAGGCTTGCAAGAAAGCCGATACCGAGAAACGTTCGATGTCCTTCTATCGAGGAATCTCTCGCGGAACCATCAAGTATATGAGCGATCCAGCCTCCTGGAGCCTCTTCAGGGGCGAAATCTTGCTCGCAACAATCGAACCAACTGAGACTCGATGGAATGGCAGTAGGCAAGTTTCAAGGCAAGTTGTAATCTTCCACTGACCTTTTTTCGCGCAGAAGAAAGCATGAACTACTCCCTCATCCAAGTCACCAGTACCAAAGGCAATCAAGTCAAGGGAGTTTGGGTACAGAACCACGTCGGTAAAACGCTTGAATCTGCCATCGAACACGCAGTCCTCACTGAGCAAGCAAACGGCAACAAACTTGATATCGCCGTTATTCGAGAGAACACGACTCTCACCACGCTCAACCCCCGCTGCCTTGGCGCAGAACGATTGGACACCCGCCGAATCACGCCGAGAAATGACGGATATGGACAATGGGCGGATGATTGGACAGACCGCTAAAGTTTGAGGCTGCTCACTGAGTCTTTTCTGACGGAACAAGAAATATGAGCCAAGAACAAGAAATGCAAGTCTCTAAGATTCTCCAAGATAAGGGAATCAAAGCGACCTACGAATATCCCAGTTTCATTCTTGTAACTCTTCCGAACAACAAGACAGCAACGTTTGGAACGAGTAACGGATATTGGACTGGCGACTATCGGAACCACATCGGTGCCTATCTTGGGCACTTCCAAATGGAAGACTTGCCGCCCGAGACTGACTCCCAAACTGTCGCGGACAAGATCGAATCGGTCCTAGATCATCCGATCATCGACAACTAACAGACTTTTCTGCGCCAGAAGAAATCTCACTGACTTTTTCTATTCTTGCTTCCTTATATCCAAAGGAGCAAGATATGAAAGACAGTCGCAAAACATTCCGACACAAAGGCGTTGAAGTCTCTCCCCGCAACATCATGGAAATGGGACAGAACTACGGAATGACCTCCGATTATCAATCCCTCAAGGATGATAACGGAATCCTTCGCTCTTACTCTCGATGGTGGCAAGTTCATATCGACGACAATCAGAAAATCAATCACCCGTTTGTCGCCACTAAAAAGCAAGCCATCGAAATCATCGACAGAATCCTCGGCACCTGAAACCCTCCCCGCAAGGGGAACATCCCATTCTAAGATAGGTGGATATAGCGTCCTCACTGACTTTTTTCCTCGCAAAGAAAATACATGAAACTCTACACGCATGTTGCAAACGTCGGCTCTATCGCCATCCTCGCCCAATATATTGGAGAGGAACCAGACGGAACTCTCATTCCCTCATTCTTCCCCGCTCTTATGATCACTGAGCAAGGAAGGCCAGCTCATCGTCTAGAGGACGCCAGCGACTTGGTGCGAGTTGGCAACAATCGTGACTCAATGGCGCAACTCATCGAATACTGCCACGGCTACAATGTTGCAGCCAGCGAACGCGGCGGAGTCAAGCAAGGCGACTGGAAGTTCCCAAACGGCTCTATTCTTCCCGAGCGTATCGAAACGCCAACGGATGAAGAACGCCAACGACTCAAGAACTGGCCAACATCCGTCGAAACATTCTCTCACTGACTTTCTCGGGCACAATATACTTACGTCCGATTCGGAATAAGCCGAGTCCGACAGATAAAGGATCGAAGCCATGACCGGATACGAAGCCCTTGCCCTCGCCGCCCGCCTCAATAGCCTTGGCGTTTCCCCTTCCGTTGCAACCGACGCCGCAATCAAGACGATGAACCGAGTCAATCGCAAGCCAACCAAGAGCAAGAATCGTCGGCGAATGAACAAGGCTGCATAACGAGCGGCCCCCACTGACTCAACAAACGTTGCAACAAAGAGCAAGACCAACCTAATATAAGGTTGGAGAACAGGAGACCCGAGGATGAAGCGGAACTGGATGACGAGCATTGAGTTGGAAGATGCGGCCCTCACTGACTGGGCAGAACAGAACGAGAAGTAGAAGGAACAAGAAACCCGAGAGCCGACAACAATAACGATCGACTACTCTGGGCCATGCCCGACCTCTGTAATAGGGGTCGGGTTTTTCAGTGGTGTACAGTGGCAGGTACCCCACCCATCTTTGACAAATAGGGATACCCCCAACCCTACCCCAGTTAAGTAAATCAAATATGGGTTCCCTAAAAAAGGTACACCGGCGGATGGTGTTCCTAAAAGGCTTTGTTTCTTCCCATACTTTGTGTTCCTATATTTCACTCCAACAATACTTATCGATATCCCTAGATAAGGAGAATATATGACGATACCTACACCCGAAATAAACAAACTCATGAGAAAACGAGAACCTAAATTCAGTATTCTTAGCACGATCATGGAATTCAGGGATCTCATGAGCGGCGCAATCGATGCAGAACCAATCACTCGTTTTGAAGAACTATTTAAGATAATTTCGCATTATAGAGATAATTGGGAGAATAGCGGGTACTACAATAACGATTCATTTGAGGTTGCTGTGAAATCTTTACTAGATGCGGTATATGAAGAAGCTCAAAATCGTAGTCACAACTTTCGCAATTTTCGCGCAAGCTAAAGGATAAATATGCCAAGACATAAAGAAGGATATGTTTCTGAAAGAATTGCCGAACTTATGCGGGAGCCAAATGGAGAAAGCCGTAATATCCTAGAGGTTTGTCAAGAAACCATTGAGGCCGTTCGGGGTAGTTCATGGTGCGACTATGAGTATAAAGCATATTGTGATAAATTCATAGCCAACTGCGAGGTTATACACTTCTATATTCTACACTGGGTAGATAAAGAAGACGTATACGACTATTTGATATTGCAACTATTGGAAAGATGTTTGTTCTTGGCTCGTCCTAAGTTAAAAGAATTGCATACTGAATTTATAAAAAACAAAGTTGACAATGCAATAAACATAGATAAAATAATTCGTATATTAACCTTAAATAACATTCTAATTCAGAATCATAAATCAACAGAAAAGTATGACAGCATTTAATTTTTTTGCTGGTTTCTGGACCCCCATGGCGTATCCGTACGTCACTTAAAAAGGTATCCATAAGGCCGACATCCTTTTTAGGGTATAGTATTATAGTTTTTTAAATAAAGAGAAAATAAATGTCTACATTTTATAAAATAAAAGCCAAAACCCTTGTTGGAACTGTTTATGGTGAATATGATAAAAAAGTTTATGATAAATTTGATAAAAAAGAATGCAAAAGTATTTTCAAGAAAGTCGAATTTTATATAAATACTAACTGTATACTTAAATTAGAAAATATATCTATTAAAGATGATATTAAAATTAAATCTTTAATAGTTTTATCAAATACTTCTACTCTTCCATTAGGTCCTGAATACTTTTATTTAGATAAAACCGCAGAAACGGTTTTAAAAGAGATACAAAATGAACGATAAAGAAAAATCGCAATCTTCTCGCAATAGGGAAGCATTACTTTTTGCAATGGACAAGGCATATAAGAACAGAAATAATCGTCCTCTTTGGAAGAGGGCAATTCTTAGTTTAGAGGATGCTAGAAAATTAGAACAAATGAAACAAAATTTCGCGCAAGGGAGATAAAATATGAGCAAATTCTATAAACTTAGTCACATAAATAGCGAAGGCGAAGAATTTACGGCTTTTGTTGATGTAAATTCTATATCCATTGTATCTGAATCTTCTAATGATACATATAGAACAGGAAATGCTGCTTCTATAGTATATCTTAAAGATAATCCTAACACTATTTGCTCTAGTAAAAAACCGCAAGAAATTATTGATGACATAAATAAAATAATAGGGAACCAATAAAAATGGATAAAGTATTGATTTATAAGATAGTAGTCAAAAATAGAGATAAAGATCAAAAGGACGTAATAAGATTCATAAACATTAAAGACATACAATTAATTGAAAAATACTTTAGTTACGAAAAAGATGGTCCCAAAGAAGATGAATTTATAAAATCAGTAATACGAATGCGTGACGGTCGCGATACATATTCTTCCATGACGCCTGAACAATTAATAGAAGATTTGGATTTTAAATTTAGTGAATTTATATACAAATGAGACCTTTCTTTTGTTTTTATGGAGGCAAATGGCGAGCGGCTAGAAGATATTCTCCGCCAATATATGATACTATTATAGACTCTTTTTGCGGAGCGGCTGGATATTCATGTAGATATCCTCATAAGAATATAATCCTCATTGATAAGGATCCTTTGATATTTGGTTTATGGAAGTATCTTATATCTGCCAATGAATTGAGAATAAAAGAATTACCTGATTTAAAGGATGGTCAGACTATTGACGATCTTACTGACTTAGAACCAGCGGAGAGGCATTTAATAGGATTTTGGTTGAACAAGGGAACAACGAGACCTTCTAAGTCTCCAAGTTCTTGGATGAGATCGGGTGTTAGGCCAAAGTCATATTGGGGTAAAGAGGTTAGAGAGGTATTATCTAGTCAGTTATATATGATAAGGAAATGGACAGTATTAAATTGCAGTTATGATGAGATTGAGAATAGGGAGGCTACATGGTTTGTTGATCCTCCATATAAAGAGGCTGGTAGTTATTATGTTCATGGTTCATCTTCTATAGATTATATCAAATTAGGAGATTGGTGCAAATCAAGATTAGGTCAAACGATTGTTTGCGAGAATGTAGGAGCCGATTGGCTGCCTTTTAAGGAATTCTCAACTATCAAAAGCACTCCTGGTAAACGGGGAAAAGGATATTCCAAGGAAGCGGTATGGGAAAATAATTTCGCGCAAAGAGTATAAATCTTCAATAAAGGGACTATGCGAAGCATAGCGTCTTTAAAAGAAGGCTATACATCATAATCTGTCGAAATATACTGCATGTGGTATAAGAGAGCCAAAAAGCATCAGATTCATTCTACATACAATGGTTACATGTCGTATGGGCATGATTTCACTTATGATAGAACAAACAATGCTCCCCAACAACCAAACGATGCAATATGGGTTTTTCGTAATGGTTCTCTAAACGTTACGACAGCCCAAGAATGGTTCAATAAGGGTAATCCAGGGTCAACTTTTCTACATGATCATGTATTTGGAGAGGATGCTGGCGGACTAGGCAACCCAAACCTTATTAAGGGGCGATACGATTCTAAAAGAAATATTATAACCGTTATTTCGCCTGATATTCCAAATCGGCTATATAACAATGCTATTAAATTTATTTCAAAGAGATATCCAACGGCCAGAGTAATGGAGTTTGCGTCATAATGTGGTATAAGATTATTAAGAAAGCATCGGACGAGGATTCTTCGATTAAGAAGTATCAGCCCAATAATAGGTATCCTTCGTATTTGAGCGTAGGGCATGAGACGGGTGAGATATCAATTTTATGGATACATGATGGCGACAGAGTACATTCTAAACAAATTAGAAATGACATAAATGAGAATGGAGAATTAGAAGAAAATGGGCATATGACATCTTTTGATTATCAAAGAATGCTTGCCTCTGGAAGGGTTGACCCTAAGTCTAAGATTGGTAGCATAACCATATCTGGTGAATTATTTGATCCTGTTAGTAATATGATCTACCCAAACAAAGAAGCAATTGTTAACAGAATATTATCGGACCTTCAATTAGAATTTCCTGGTGTACGTTTTAACAGGTATGGTTATTTTGGAAGGATGACAACGGCCTCGAAGAGATTGATGGGATATAAGGTTGTAGCATATGATAAGGGCAGGGCGTATAGTTTATACGATAAGAATTTTACATATAACTTGAATATAGGTTCTGTGTATAATAATATATACATGGGTACATCAGAGCAATTTTGTTTAGATTATTATGGAGGGGTAATAGATGAGCAGGAGTTGATGTTAACTTTTTCATATGACGAGAATGACATAATATCTGGTGGAGGGGAGAATAGCGAGGTTCAGGTTCGTTCTGCGAGATTAGAGGGGTACAGGGAACTGCCAAAGCAGTTTTGATATTTGCGCGAAATTTTTATGAGGTAACAAAAATGCAAGAAGTGATAGATTCAAAGTTGTGCAAACAGGATGTTTTAGATATTATTGATACAGCCAAGAGAAGGCACGCAGAAGATATTAAATATGTTTATTCTGATTGGTTGAGAACAATATATAATGATAATATAAATATGACCAATAAGATTCATATGTTAGAGAAAGAATTACAAAGTTTCAAGAAAAAAAGCGAAGATTGTAGTATTATGGGTTCTTTGAGTGCTATGAATTCTATAAGAAACAGTATGGTGGAGATATCTGCTGAGATAGAGTCCATAAAGAATAGCGATAGTTTTAAATTTACTGATCTTGTAATAGGCTTGATAAATTCTGGGAATATTGATAGAATACCTTGGCCAGAATTACCTATATATTGATATAAATGTCGATAAGCGTTTTATATTTGCGTGTTTTTGTTATATAGGGGTAAAAATAAAATTTTCTCCAGGGCGCTAATTTAAAAGGTTAGACATTATAATAATATATAAATATATAATATGAATTGGTACAAGACTTATAAAACATCGCAAGAAAACTGGGAAATAACTCAGAATCAGTATATGGACAAAAACTATACAGGCCATATAAATTCTGACGCATACGACGCATACAACAATTCTAATGGTCTTGAATGGATGAAATATGAAAAATATCCAGACCTTATAGACACTCTTAATATAAATGGAAAGTCTATTGAAATTAGAAAACAGGTTGAAAAATTACGATATGTCAAGAAAGATGATCAAGGAGAAATTATTCGAGATTCTCAGGGATTAGCAACATATCTTTCTGATGAAGAACTTGAAAAAATAGGAAGATCGCCTTATGGAGGAAGTATTGGAGCCTTCGTCGATGGAAAAGCAATAGGTTTAGCAAGCGACGAATTTGGAACATCAGGCGTTTGGGTTGTAAAAGATTATCAAAGATTAGGTTTAGGCAAAAGATTACTAGCAGAACTTCATAATCTTAATCCTCATTTGGCGAAAAAACCATTAGGACAAATGACTAATGCAGGCTACAATCTCGCTAGGTCTTATCATAAGTCTTTAGTACAAAAGGCTTTAAATGACAAAAAAAGCGTACCTAATGAGGTTCTACAGGATTATCCTGATTTAAGTAATAAAGAAGTTTCGGCTTCTTTAAAATTGGCTAATAATTATTATTTAATAGGGCATGGTAATAATTATTCAGATGTAGTTATGTGGATTCATAATGGAATGAAACTTGAAGTTGATGACAGGGGCGTTCCAAAGAATACTCATAACAAAGCTTTTCCTCAATTATCTAATACTTATGTAGCTAAGGGCAGGGTAGATAAATCGAGAAAAATGGGGTCTATAATGTTCTTACCTCAAATGGGCGCTTCATCAATTCAAACCAATGCTTTATTTAAGCGAATTATGGTAGATCTTGAGCGTCAATTCCCTGGTTTTACTTTTTGGATGGGGAATCAGATCGTTAATAGCAATTATAGATTTATAAATTAATACTATAATACTTTAAGGTATTTTGGCGGTATTACTTGATAGAATACTACGGTATCATTGCTTATACCGTCTTCTACATCGGGCACATAGTCTTTAATACCGAGTTTCCATGCTATTGATCTTTTAGATTCTGCTTCTGAGATTGGGGTTTCTTGTTCTACTTCTGGCATATACCCGTCTCTTTTCATATTTTCTATATTTATTTCTATAACTTTGCCATAATATTCTCTAGCATATTCTGGAGAATATGAGGTAAATATTCCGCTTCCTGTACTTCTATTAGAAATACCTCTTGTTTTATTCATTGGCAATAGACCTTCTTTCATGATATTGGGTATATTTTCTTCTGGAGTACCATGATATACTCTGGAGCCTACGCCAACTTCATTCCAAAAAGTATTGGGTATATTGATATAATGTTCTGGATTAATATCTGCTAACCAATTTTCAGCAGTTGAAGACAACGGGTTATCTAATTCTGTAAGTATTAACCATTGCATTGGTTTACCATATTTAACAACATAAATAATTTGATTATTATCGAATTGAATTTTGTTAAAAGATGTTTTATACTGATTACATACTTTAGTTAGTGATATTTCGTCTTTAACAAGTTCAAAGATATCATCTCTAAGAGACCCAGTATAGTTATTAGGATCGTCTAGAGGGTCTATTATTTGTGAAATTTTATACCAGTTCATAGATTATTAATAGTTTTCGACATTAGCATTTCCTCTGTGTGCTGTAACGCTAACATCATTTGCATCGAATACGACATTTGGTATTTTCTTCCAAGAGTATCCGCCGCCTGTCTCATAAAGATAGGGCGAAATATCTATAACTACATATCCTTGAGTATCTTCTGGAAGATAAGCTATAGAAAAAACGTGTTGATCTCCGACAGAGGCATCCATTGTTGAACATGTTATTTGCGGAAATTTTTGATTAATAACGCCGCACATAGCTTCTGCTATATCTTGGCATATTCCGCCGCCATTTAAGAAATCTTCTTCTCCCTCAACTACATTCCAATCGTTATAAACTTTTTGAGCAGCAAAGGCTAACTCAGTTCTAAGCGGAAGTATTGCTTGTTTGAGGCTTATATAGTCTTCTATGATATTTTGAGATATTTTATACCAGTTCATTTTGTGTCTTTTGTTCATTGTTTATTTGTTGATTATTATTTTGGTATTGAGATCCAACTTCTTGAAGGTCCATATCCCATGCTTTATAATCTCTAGGTTGCATATTAGAATAATAGGTCATAGTTCTATATATTTCTGATTTAGAGTCTGACGTTACTTCTGTTATATAGTCTAGCATTTCGCCAGTTTGATGCGAGGTATTTATAACTATATTTATTGTCGCAAGGGCTTGTTCTATTGGTTGGTTTAAGACATTATAAAGCATATCATGTGCTTTTTGTACATTATTTCTTGTGTAGTCGATTCCTGCTGTTCTCCAATATCCGTACCAGATAGGGAATAGTCCAAAGGCGCAAGTTTCTCGTATAGCTTGATGAATATTATATCCGTTATTTGATATATATTCTAAAAAAGTTACCCAGCTTGATTCATAATACTGCGAGAAAAATTCTGAAAAAGTCATTTCATCTATATATCTATCTTCTAAATCTTTATCTGCTTCTTGGTTATTTTCTTCATTAAGTTCTTTTAGATCTGATTTTTCTCTTAGGAATATAGCTGTTAGGAATGGGGCTTTTTTAGAATTAATTGCTTCTTCTACATTTTCAGCAACGTCTATAGAATCAGTTTTTATTGCTCCTTGCATTGAATCTATTCCATAATTATTGAATAAATTTCCCCAATATTCTTCATTTTGGTCTTCTGACATTCTCATTTGAGCATCAGCCCAAGAAATTGGGTCATTGAGCGCGTGGTTTTTTAGCCAGTTTTCAAAGACTGGTTGCAGTATATTTACTATATCAGATATGATATTTCTGGCTGAACTTTCCAGATTAGACAATATATTATTTTGTCTAACTTCTAAACCTTTGAATGGTTGTTTTTTGAGTGTTTGGAATTTATATGTTACTTCATACAATGCCGAGAGCATTGACGACATAGAAGTGTTGTCGTAATTTACCTGCCATATTTGGGCGATTTTAAAGGGCTGGTACCAATTCATATGTCTCATATTTCCGCAATATTGATCTTCTATCCTTTGAAATCTTAATTATCGAATATTTATGCGCGAAATTTATATTTTTGATATATTATCATGTAAGTACATTACTGATATGACGCATACTATAATTATAACTAATGGAGATGACATTAGGAAGTGATTATCATCTATTTTATTATCCATACAATAAAAATAGAATGGTATTGCGAGAAAAAGACAGACTCCGCAAATAGCAGATAAAGAAAATGCTATTATTGAATATATTTGATATATCTTGTCTTTTTTAAGATTTAATTCTTTTCTTTCTTCTTCAAGAAAAGACTTGCTCTTTTCTGCTCCAAAAATTTCAATGAAGCTAGTTTCTTTTGTTTTTATGTTTTTAAACAATTTTTGCTCCAATAGAATTTAGCCAATGTTTTTCAGCTGCTTCTTGGGCCGATTCAAAAGTTGGATATCTTCCCTTATCATCTTCTATATGTTTAAAGCTGAGTCCATTAGGAAGAAAAGAGAAGAACCAATGACTTTCTATGATTGTTTTGGTTTCCATGTCTTCTATAGAAAATTGTTGTACAGCGTATGTTCCATGTTCTGTACTTGCGAAAAAATCGCAATCGGGTATATAGGATTCCTCTTCATCAGAGTCTATCCATTCGAGTGGTTCAATTGTATAAACAGGTCTATTCATTTAAGAATTTCAGCCAATTTACAATTTTGTTTGTGCCCGTGATATGATGCGGAGAAATTATTTTTCAACCTATCTGAAGGGTCAATTCCTCCGCAAGATGGGCAACATCTGACTCTTGCTCCATTTCCTCCTGAATCCATAGGACCTGATCCTGGACCAATTGCAATACCAGAAAATTCAAGTTCTTTAAGAAGGCTGTTCTTTTTGCTGATATCTGATTCTTGTCGTTCTATCTGGTGATTCTTGTTCATGAGATCAAGAAATATATTGGCTTCTTTTTGGCCGATGGTTCGGTAATAACTTAATTCTTTATGGCCGGTTTTATTGTAAAGGGAAACGTATACTACGCCAACAGACTTGTTTTTATTACATAATTCAGTTACTTCTGATTTGGTTGGCTGTTTAAGACTCGCTGCCATCTTGATCTACTCCTTTTGGAACATTTAACCAGTTTTCTTTGTCAGTTTTTTCTATTGATTTGTTTAAATCAATAATATGAAGGTTGCTCATTGTCCCTTCTATTTTGCAAATACTTTGTTCAATAATATCGCTTGAATCTCTGGCTCTTCTCCATTTTCTTACCTCTTCAGCAAGCCCATTAGCTCGATTTGTTTCAGTGGAAAGGAGGGAAAGAGTATCGTTAATGGTTTCGTCAAGTTCTTGGCATGATATTTCTAATTCTTTAATTCTTTCTTGGCATTTTTGTAGATCATTTCGTAATTTAATATTTTCTATAGATTTATAGCTTATAAATATATCAGAAATATCCTGGCTTGATATATTGCACAAATTTCTACCAGAAGCAATTGAGATGCAATTATATTTACGACAATATATACAAATAGGATCGCCGGTGACTCCCATAATTATTCCTTTCATTTATGATGAAATTCATCTGATGAATTGTGTTTCCATGGACATACTCGTATTTGCCATATTTCAGATTCGCTAGTAAATGGGCCGACGCTACTTTCGTCTAATACGTTAGGTATTGCCATAAGCATTTTATTTTTATCAGAGATACATTCCAATAATTGATCTCTAAAATTTAAATCTGATATAGATTGATTTCTAAAAATTTTTCCTAGACAATAATCGCATCTACATCGCCAAGAATATGCTCTATCTCGGCATTGTCCAAATCTTTTTTCTTGAGTCTTTTTGTTTGCGCGAAAAAACCATTGTTCTGGTGTTCCATGGAATCCGCAATAAAGAAAGCGAAAGCGTTTAATTGCTTTCTTCCAAGTTCGATATCTTCTTTCTGATCTATTCATATTTAACTCCTTATAAGTTTGTAAAACTTATATAAGAGTTAAATTTTCTATATATTTTTTCATATTTTATTCCTTAACAACTATTTGGGACTATCCAGAGCTGTCCATTATCGGCATGATCTACGCAACTCCTAAGAAAATCATAGAGATATTCTGGCGTTCTTGGATAATCATCTTCTTCTATAAATGGGGCATATTTATGTTCGTGCATAAAAAAGTATATTTCATCTAAGGCTTCTTTAATAGATGGAAAATCATTACTTGGATCAAAATAAACAGCATACGGAACTTTCTCTTCAGGAGGAATATAAATAACAATTCCTTTTTTAAGAGATAGTTCTTTATAGTGTTTTTTAGATTGTTTTTTAAGCATCTGAAATCCTTATTCTATTGATATTTTAACCCTTCTTTTTTTTGAGGCGTATTTTAGCAATATCTTTTAATATATCTTTAAATATATCCATTTCTTCTTTATTACGTTTAGAATAGTATAGTTCTGTTTCTTTATGACGATAAATATCATTCCATAATATTTTTCTATGACTACAAATATCATCCCATAATATTTGGCCCCAAATTTCTAAATATTTCATGTTTTATTTTCCTTTATTTGCATTTAAACCATCCTCATATCCATCATCATATCCTTTGTCATATCTTTCATTATATGACTCATCATATCCCTCTTCAAAACCTTCATCATATCCCTTATCATAGGCATAACTGTATTCTATTTCTCCAGATTTATGTCCAAATTCGTAGCTTTGAATCATTATATTCATAATTTTCAATGCTTCGGATTGATCAGTAAATGTAATTAATGGTTTATTATTTCCGAATGTTGGAAATAAGTTGTTAAAAATACCCCATTTATTTTCTACTTTTTTGATATAAAATTCATGCATAATTTATTCTTTATTAAAAGTCTCTAAAAAGTCTACTATCGGAGCTAAAATTATTTTTAGAATTATATTAAGTATAATATAAGAAACTATCGCACTGGCAAAGAACGCAACAATAAGTCACCACCAAGCAATCATAATTTCTCCTCATGCATACAATATTTAGCTTTAATTGCAAGACGAAAACGATCATGCTTTTCATCAGGGGTTCTTGCTACTTCAACTGTAAGATTTCCATATTGCACGGCTTTCCAATATTGACTTGTGCAAGTAACAAACCATCCTTTAGGCATAGCAGCGGATGCTGCGTCAATGGTGTCGGGTATTGGGTGTTCGGGCCAACCCTCTTCACCTGTTACTGGCCACCATTCGTCATCTTGATTGAGTTTTTCTTCCCACAGATCTTCTGGATTATTACTCGGCCCAATGGCTCCGCCTCTTGTTACTCGGTAAATGGGATTTTGCAGCGCAATCCAATCACGGCACTCTTTATTTGACATTGTATTAATGTTCATTTTTCTGGACCCTTCAAAATCAAATTGTGCTACGTCTTTAAGCAACGAATGTTGGTATTAATCGCCACATAATATCAGAGGCATTATGATTAAATCTTTTCATCTCAGGAATTATCAACCATGTATTTCCGTTAAACATTGCAATGCGATAAGGATTATTAAGACCGGGCAAATATATTAAAACATCAGTATTGACAGGTGGTAAAATTGACACAGGTTTCCATAAATCTTCATGCGTTTTTAAAATATCTCGCATAGCAGATATATCTTGTTTTTGGGTCAATACCGATTCGTTCATTATTAGGTTTCTCTCTTTTCTGTTTCTAAATAAGTAATAGAAGGAGAAGAATTCGCAAAATACATTGATCCAGTGCGGTCAAGTACTGCTTTCTCAACTAATTTTTTAATTAATTCTTCGATTGTTCCATCAATGCTTCCAAGATTCATTGCATTTTTAGCGATACCTACCACGATATCAGCGTCTTTATCATCCCAATCGCGAGGAACCTTGTAGGCCACCGTCCCTTTCGCGCTTGAAAGCTCAACAAAACGATCTTCTCCCTGCCTATACGTTCTTGCTGTTGCCATTATTTAGTCTCCAGTATAATAATGAATATGAATTCAATCTTTGATTATTCTTTCTCTGGTTGTATTTCTGGAGGCATTGCTCCCATGCCGCATTGTTTCTGAAACTCGTCGGCAGGTTGTGTCATTTCAAGAGCCCCCTTATACATGTCAACCTCGCCTTGTAAATCTCGAATTTTTGTTTTTAATTCAGAAACATAAGTTCCTTGTATTACCTCTCGAATACCAAAAGCTCGACCTTTTCCAAATTCAGTTCCGCTCGCTTCGCACTCGTTTGCTAAAGCGACGAGAAAATTATTTTGATTTTCCATTTTATACCTTTCTTTTTATATATTTGATTTTTGAATAAGATCATCTTTTGGATTAGTAACTGGTCTACCAAGCACATAAGCAAGTGCTTCTCGAAGAGCAGTATCTCCCCAAGTTTTTGTCATTTCAAGTCGTTCGCATTCTTCGATTAATTTCCATATTCCTGAATCACTTAATAAACACATCGCATCGCAAAATCCAATATGTCCAGTTTTATTCATTCTTTCGGCGAGATTTTCTTTGCCTTCTGGTTTACTGCTTGTATATGTTCCGCGAACAAATTGTCCATCATCTGTCATGCCAATAAATCGAACAATTTTACTTTCTTTTTCACTCATTGTTTTTCTTTCTTAATTCTGCATTTTCGAGTTCAAGACGATCAACTGTTTCTACAAGATCTGCCGCTACTTTGCTAAGTAATTCATATCGTTGTTCTGATTGTTTTAACTCTGCTCTAACAGAAATAATATCAGATTCAAGTTGCGCTATTTCTTTTTGATAAAAACATAAATCGCATTTTCTGGCGAGTGTTCCATGTTCGCAAACTTGTCCTAATTTATATTCACTCATCTTAATTATTTTCTTACTCTTGCCCCATCAAGGCCATAACGACATCCATCTTCTGCGCAATAGGCTTTGAAAGAATCGTTAGGAGATATTATTTCTTTTATTATTTTCCAGTATTGTTCACCATCTTGTTCGTAATAAAAAATTATATTATTTAATACTATATCTCTCGGAGTAGCTTCTCTGGTTTCTTGTATGTTAGGCATTTTGACTCGTTCTTGCAGAGCGAGAATTCTTTCAAGTTCCTGCATATAATGCTTTTCTACTCTGTCTTTTTCGTCTCTATAATATTCTGGTGTTATAGGTCTTTGTGGCATATCTTGCTCGCTTATTGATTCAGGTGCAATAAAAACATATCCTACGGTCTGATTTTTTAATTGTATATTGTTAAATCTGTTTTGAAGATTTTGTACCATATTTTGGTATCTTTTTTCTTTTTTTAATGCATTAACGCAAGATACAAAAGCAAAAGAAAGTATAAATATAAAAAGAGATATAGGAAAAAATCGTTTTATATAAAATAATATTTTTTCTTTATTTGGTTTTTTTATAGAATAATTCTCCTGATACAAAATAACATCTCCAAGATGAACATCATGTTTAAACATTTTTAATTGTCGAGCCTGATTGACCGCAAGTTCCACAAAAACCAAATGTAGCATAATGCGGAGTATTACAGTATGAACATTTTCCAATAGGTATTGGTTTTTGTTCTTCTTTTTCTAAAATATTTAAAAGATTTTCATGTTCTTCTTTAAGATTATTATATTTATCTTCAAGAATACAGTACCTGCAATCTAGAGCAGGTCCATCAACTGTCATTTCTCCACAATATGACAGTTCTCCATGACATTCTTCGCATCTTTTTTCGTTCATGTATAACTCAGAAAAAATAGGTGAATGATTATTATTGTTCTACTATTTTTATTTTACCGCGTAAAAATTTCACTTCTTTGCAATTTTGCTGTTTTTCTTCGAGTGTTTTTTAAGTTTTCTTTTTTTAATTGGCCAGGTATTTTTTACCTTGTCCTCTTTTAAGAGTTTTTCAACGCTTTCTTTTGATATTTTAATTTTCTCTATCATTCGAGGATTTATGTTGCGAAACTTATCTGTGTCTGAGATAGGGGTAAATAGGGAATTTTCGATTTCTGGAATAGCGTCCATTTGCGCATCTGGTTTAAGCTTTTTAACTAGCTCATTTTCATTTATGTGCCAGCCTAATTTCTCATTAAGTCCAAGACCTGCTGTTGATGGAGGATTTATTTTGTCGTCTATAAATTTTTTAACTGTTGCCTCCAATGATTGAGATTGAAGGGTCTGTAAATTTGTTACCATTTGAGTATCTTCTTTTTCTAGATCGTCATCTGCTGCAAAAATGCCGTTGACCGGAATATATTGGCCTTCTACATTAATATATAAATTTCTAGCTTTGACGAATTTGTTATTGATTTTTACATAAGTATTTAAAATGCGTTTTTTGACTTCCAATTTAATGTCTCCTTAAAAGGTTTCTGTATGCTTTATCGATAATTATAGTTATCGGCAATATAAAAGTGAGGATTCGAATGAACTGGTATAGGACTATAAAAATATCCGCTATTATAAAAAAATCTAGTGTAACTTTCTCATTGCATGGTTCACAGGATGTTCAGCAACCTGAAAATATATTAGATTTATGTCATGACTTTACTGATTTTTGCTCTAAAAATAGACTTTATACTGAAACATTCAATTCTTCTGCATATAACGGAGGGGTAGAACCAGACGGTTCAGATTACGACAAAATGACAGGAACAATAAACGTATATGTTCCTATCGACAGATCCATATCTCCAGAAAATAAATCATCTCATGATCAATTACAGGCAAAAATGGAGTCGTTGCATGATAAATACCAACATGCCGAATATGGAACTAAAGAACATCAAATGTATCTGAGTGAATATAATAATTTATATAAAAATATTAAAAATTTAGAGACAATAGTTCCAAGGGGGACTTTTAATAAAGAAGAATATATAAATGCTATTAATTTATGGATTTCAGAAAAGAAATCTTTAGGATTTAATATGTCTGTTCGTGAGGATGTATCGAACATGCGAGGGGGTCCCGTTTTTAGGATTCAAATAGCAAATAATCCGACAGAAAAACTAGAGCAATTGCCAGAAATTAACATGTCAAATGATAATGCTATTTCTATACTTAGATTATTAGGCTTCACAAGCGAAGATTATTCTGGTCAAATTACATTACAAGATTTGAAACAAAGAATTATAGCAATAAGTCAAGAAGAAATGCAAAGAGAAACTATAGAGCCAAGAGTTGTATTACCAGAAGATAATATCCAAGAATCTGATCCAGCCGATTTCTGGAAGGGCGAACAAGATTCCACGCAAAACCAAAAAGGACCAACCATTTTTATGGGCGGAAGAGACATAAACTATATAGATACTAGATTGCAAGATCTTTATCAATTAGTAGACTATGGCATAAGTAAAGGATTTAACAGCGTAGTATGGGGATGAATTGGTATAAAAAAATAGCTCAATATAATGAGTATGGTTATTGGTTGTCTCCTGATGGCAAATTAACGCCCGTAAGCGAGGATCCAGATGGGACGCATACTGCTACTGCTATTAATTTAGGACATGGACAAAAAGGACAAGGATCAGAGATCGTTCATCCAACAGCAATGAATGCTGGTCTGGTTAGAATTATATTGCCATCAAAAGATAAAAGATATATATATCCTCAGCTTTGGATTGAATACAATTTACCACTAACTTCAGATCAGAAATCTCAGTTAATTTCTATAATATCAAAAACAACAAGAGGCTATGTGGAACAGTGTAAAATAAACATATTTAACAAAATTATGCTATATGATGGATATAGTCAAATGGAGGCGATAAGTAGTTTAAGATGAATTGGTATGCCAAAAGAATTAAACGATCTTCTAATGTCTCCCTAAATATGGATAGATATTCCGCTGTTTTATGGAATTATATGTCTGAATTGACAAATTATATTTTAGAAAAGAACCAAAGCCTCTCTAATTTTCAATTTAATTACGCTCCTGTTAGAAATATATTTCAAAAATATAACTATCCTGGCATAGCAAGTCTTGATGCAGCTATTGATAGCAAAGATTCCAAATCTCTTCCTCAGATTATGTATAATATTTGGCAATGGAAAAATCAACAAGATAAAATAGCAAGAGAACAAGGCGGATGGAGATCTTCTTTTGATCAAAATAATGAATTATACAATGCTCAGAAGGCTCTGCGAGACTATAGCGATTATTTGGACCAGAGTCAACCTGATTATGATGCTCCAAGTATGGAGAAAACAAAACAAGAATATGATAGATTGATTATGTTAACTAAGAAAAATATGGAAAATATATATCAGTCAGTTATTTCTTCAATTTCAAGAATAAAAGGATGGAATGGTACTCCTATTATTGTAGAAGCATCTCCTCCTGATAAAGAAAATTTTTTAGAACCTGTTGATTATGCATCTGTAGAATTTAATTCAACAGATGAAGATTGGAGACCATCATTTTCTTATTTCATTATGGACGGGAAAATTGTTTTGGATGATGTATTAGAGGCAGGAGATACTGATTTTTTCACAGACAACAAGGTTCAAGCGGATTATTTCAATTTAGTAAAAGAAATAAGAAATCCAGGATCATCTGAAAAGGGTGGAAAAATAATTACATTATATACAGCTAGACCTGTTAGGGATAGAAAATTATATATGAATGCAACATCAATACCATCAAACTTATTCATGACAAATAGGTATGATTCTGCTGTTGGTTTAGCTAGAGATTTATCGGGTGGAGAAAAAGCCAGAGATGTTTGGCGAGTGAAAATTAATTCAATGTATTTAATAGAGACATTAAATTCTCCTGAAGAAAAACAATATCAAATAGTTGGCGATAACCAAGTTCCTATACACTCTATTAGCCTTGTCGAAAGCGGAGAATTGTAATCAATGACAAATCCTAATATAATTATAAAACCGCCTTATAATGGAGAAGGGCATATGACATCAGATGATCCCGCTCTTATTTTTGAGGCAGAAATAAATGGAGAAAATGCGGGTTATGCTTTAGTTGTTATGCCAAAAAATAAAAACTATTCATATGTTGGACAGATAACTGTTCGTCCCGAATATAGACTTATGGGAGTTGCTACATCTTTATATTCTAATATAGATTCATATCTTTCATTTAACAGAATTCCTCCGCTAAGACCATCTTCCGATCTTTCTCCAGGATCTAGAAAAATTTGGGACAAAAGATTATCAAACCCTCAATATGGAAAAACATCTATGAACTGGTACGGTAAGTTTAAATTTGCATCTAGAAAATCTAAAATAAACTTTAGGGGAATTTTAAAACAAAAATCTGATGGATTTTTATATCTGGATATAAATAACAATTTATTGAATGGTTTATATAAAATGATAGATGAGAATGGTGTAGAGAAACCAGATAGCAATGTTGGGGCACATATTAGCGTGATGTACGCCGATGAAATTGAAAAAATCAAAGATATTAAAGAGATAGGAGAGTCATTTGATTTTTCCATTCTAGGAGCAAGTAGCGTTGAACCGCATGGGTGGGAAGAAATGGATCGAGTTTGGTTTTTAGAAGTTGAATCTCCTGGTCTTGAAAAACTCAGAAAGAAGTACAAATTATCTCCTAAATTAAATGGACATAATTTTCATATAACATTTGCTGTAAGAAAAAAATAACACAAAAGACGCACCAAAGAAGGAATATAATGAGCAAATCATTTCCAATAAGAACGAGAAGTACGAAAAAACCAACATCTCAATTAACCGAATCTTTTGTTGCGGTTGCTTCACCTCAGCCCCCTCAATTTCCACCAAAAGATAAACTTTATTTTGATTTAATAAATAGTTCCTTTAATAATGAAAAAAACATAGTTAATTCCCATTGTGTTGGGGATATTTTAATAAAAGAAAATCTTGAAAAAATAAAAGAAATATTAAATACAAAAGAAATATTTATTGCCAGAGGCCCAATCAAGTATAGGAGCTCGGATATAAGTCTATCTTTTTACAGAGATATACTTATAAATAGTTATTCAATATCTGATTTTTCAGATACTTCTATTAAAAGAATAAAACAACAAAAGACAGCAATGTTTGGGTATTCATCATCTTTTGATGGAACAATAAATCATCTTAAAACTCAAATCGTTGATGGGTTAAATAAAAGGTCAATAGAATATTTATTTATTTCATATAGAAATATATTTTATAATGAAGTTTATCATATACTTATAGCAAAAAATTTTAAAGATTATGCTGATCTTATTAGATATTATAAAAAATTACTTAAATTTATAAGCACTGAAAAATCAGATATTAAAGTTGTACTGCCTGGAAATATGCTTCAAGAGATAATGTCTAGTAGTATTGATTTTATGAATAAAAAGTCAGCAATGGAAGATTTGGGTGGAAACATACAAACTGGTTTGATTTTTTCGGGCAAACCAGGAAACGGAAAATCTCTCACTTGTAAATTTTTAATGCAAGCCGCAGCAAGAAAAAATAAAGAAATATCACGATACACAAATGCAGATATATTATCTGCCGCCTCTACTGGAAGACTATCAGACTTAATGAATAGAGAAGGAATACAAATATACGACGATATTGATATATCTTTCTTTAATAGAAACAACGGCGGGAGAAGCGAAATAGCAACATCTATGCTTTCAGCAATGGATGGAGTCAATGATAAGTTCTCTTGCGTAAGAATATTTAGTACAAATGAAATGATTTCTGATATTGATCCTGCCTTTTTAAGACCAGGAAGAATAGATAGAATATTTAAATTTGAATTACCAAACAAAGAAATGAGAATGGCATATTTAGAATCTTGGCATAAAGACGTTTTAAGTAAAATTGATAATAAAGAAAGTGTTCTAGAAAAAACTGATGGTTTTTCATTCGCTGAAATGAATCTTATAAGACAAATGATAATAAGAAATATTATTTCAAAAACTGATTATTCTATGGATTATATTATGAATCAAATATCCCAAGAAAGACCATCTCTTCTCGGCAAGAAAAACGCAGTTGGTTTTAGACCTAATTAATGCGAGAAAAACATGAAAATGCTTGTTAAAGATTTAATAGAAGAACTTAGTAAAGTTGATCCATTAGCAGAGGTTTATATTTTATGGCGCAATTCTGATTATGCCATAGAATACAACTCATATGGAGATGAATTAAGAGAAAAAAAGACAACAATGGAAAAAACAAGATTGTCTTTGGTTAAAAACCCAAAATTACTTGAAGTTTATTTGGAGTAAATATGGCATATCATATATCAGATATTAAAAAAGGCGAATATGGCACATCTTCTAAAATCCAAGAAGAAATAGAAGAATTAATGGATGCAGAAAAGCAAAAGGCAAAAATAATGGCCATCATTGAGCTTTCTGATATAATAGGGTCTGTCCAAGGATATCTAGAAAAAAATTATCCATATCTAACTATTTTTGATTTAATAAAAATGTCAGATATAACTAGATCAGCATTTATGGACGGAACAAGAAAATGAATATAAAATATAATATTATTCAAAATGCTATTGATTTCTATAGAAGTAAAGGATATAAATATATAGAAGTTCCTTGGATGGTCTTAGGTCGAGATATAAACATAACTCTTCCTACTGAAATGGAATCTTTTCCAGCATTATCAAAATCTTTAGTTGGATCTGGCGAACAGTCTTTCTTAAGTCTTATTATGCAACAAAATCTATCAATGGGAAATTATGTTTGCGCAACTCCATGTTATAGACCATATGATGAAAAAAATGATGGATTACATTTCCCTCAATTTTATAAAGTAGAACTAATTTCTTATTTCAAAATCATCGCTAATTACGATTTTATAAGCATTTCATTGCGAAATATGTTGGATTGCGCTAAAAGTTTTATGGAAATAACAAGAAATGAAAGTCTTGAAATTATTAAAACAGAAGACGAAAAGAGAAAAGGATGCATAACTATTGAGAGTTATGATATTGTAACAAAAGACAATATAGAATTAGGGTCTTATGGAATTAGAATTGGTACTGATAAAAAAGATGATATTGGCTATTGGATATATGGCACCGGATGCGCATTACCAAGACTTATGTATGGACTTCAATAAAACTTTCCCATTCTGATTCTTCTTCTTTTGTTAGTTTAATACCTAAATCATTTTGTATATATTTTTTAACGAAGGCAACGCTTTCGCAATCTGTATCTAAATTAAAAATAGTCCAAGGATTCATATCTATTTCTATTTCATAAAATAGCACACGCTTATCTCTTCTTATTTCTTTAATAAAATTTTTAGAGGACTTTTCCTTAAAAAAATGAATTATTCAACTTATGAGCGAATCAGGTAGAATACTTCTAAAAAACACTCTTTTGCACAAAACTGGAATTAATAGCCCAACAGGCCATTGGAGCGATTATAACAGAGCATGGCAAGCGTGGAATAAACTGGTTTTGTTTAGCAAAGCATATCCTAATGCTGGTTTTTTAAAAAGCGATGAGGTTCCAGATGAACCTGATGTCGATAACTATTCAGATTTAGATTAAGGAATACAAATGAAAATAATTAAAACTTCTAGTGTTTTAACAGAACAAGATGTTAAAGATATGGCATCAGGTAAAAAAGATTTAAAATTAAACGCCACTGATCCCTCTGGCTCTAGTTTTAGTCTTAAGGATTGGCTATCTAAAAAATCTGGTTATGAAATTCTTCCTCCTTTAGACACTGAAAAGTTTCCTAATAGAGAAAGAGAGGGCCTTGAAGGTCCAATGCGTTTGCTTAGCGGAAAAGTTGTATATTATGACACAAGAGCAGGCAAATACTATGATCCACTATCTGACTTTTATTTAACAGAAGAAGATTATATGGCCCATATAACTCCAAGGAAACAATGATGAGCGTTTTTGATTTATCAAATTTTACCAAGATATCTCAAATAGTTAATCAAGTAAGCGGACCTGCTGTAGACGCTGTTATAAGAACAGTGAACGATATGTATGGCCGTGGGGCTCCGAGATCTTATGATGATTTCGGGTTCAATAAAATTCATTATAATGATCCAGATTTTACCAGAATGGCATCTATGCCTCTTGGGTCACAAGTTCCTGTGGACCTACTTATAAGGTCTGTTCAGAAGCTGCAATACTACAGCAAAAGACAGTTAGCAGGAACCTGGGAGCAATTAAGGCAAGGCGTTGATGAATTAGTCAGACAAAATATGCCTGCTCAAGAAAATCAAGGCAATAATGTTATTCAAATTATAAGAAAAGATCAATATGGTAATTTAAGGGTAACAATTCCGGGATTAGGACCAAAATCCGCTATTAAGAAAAATCTAGATTCCGCTGCTCTTCAATTTGCGAGCGATAAATCTAATTTTGACAGAAGATGGCTTTACAATGGTTCTCCAGCAGGATTTAAAGCTTTTTCAAAACCAAAAGACGTAAGTTCATTAGATGAATGGGCTATTAATGAAGAGGCGTTGCCAGCTTTATTGCCTATATTAGAAGGAGCAGGATACGATATTTCTTCCTTGCGACAAAACAATAATCCTCAGCAACAACAAGAAGAACCTGCTAATATAGAAAAAACGATTAAATATGAAGGGAAAAGCCCTTATGGAAGTCATATTTTTTCCATTACTGGACTTCCTCCTGATATGCTTAAAAGACTTCTTGCTACGGCAGAAATGTTCGCCCATAGCGAAATGAAGTCTAATTATAAAAAATGGAGCTATAATGGCAGAGCTGCCGGGTTTAAAGCTTTTAGTCCGCTTAAGGGAGAAAAAAATAAATATCAAATAGATGCTGAATTTATGTATTTTGCAAAAGGCATATTAGAAATAGCAGGATTCGATACGTCCGAAATGGCAGCTATTGAAGAAGAAGAAAAAAGAAATCACCAGCCAGATGATCAAGAAAATAATATTAATGAACACGGTTATGGAAATAAAGTTTTATCTGCGCGAAATATTTCTACTTCAACATCTTTTTTAGTTGGTTTAAGTTTTCCTAGAAAAACAAATCAAAAAGATGAACTTAAGGAGATTATTAAATTTTCATTTCCATCATTTGGAACGAATGATGACTCAATGAGATCTGTTGATACTGATGCCAAAAATTGGATTTATCAACTTCGTGGAGAGTATAACGATTTCGTAAACTTTGGCATGGTTTTAAAAGCCAGCGGATGGAATGTTGGTCCTGGTTCTGAATATAGACAAGTTATTTCCGAACTTATAAAAAGCGGTCATCTTAATTCTAAAGAATACGACGGTAAATTAGAAGGCTTCCAAAAGAAAGATGAAAATGGAAAATTAGTTAATGATAAAGAAGGCTTTGAAGCATCTGTTAATCAGAGAACTGTTCCTAATGGCAAACAATTATTTCCTAAGCAATTAGAAGATGTTGCATGGCTATATAGTAGAAAATCTGCTATATTAGGCGACGACACTGGCGTTGGAAAATGTCTAAGCAAAGATCAAACAATTATAATTAATGGAAATCCATTAACCTGTGAACAGCTGTGGAATAAATATAATTCTAATGCTATTATTAATATATCAGAAAAAGAGGAATGGTGTTTACCTAATTCGAATATTTTTATTGATTCATATAATGGCGAAAATATCAAAATCAAAGAAATTGGCGGATTATTTAGACAAAAATATAAGGGAAAATTAAGAAAAATAAAAACTTGGCGAGGCAAAAATATTACAACAACTTTTGAACATAAATTTTTGACTCCGAGTGGCTGGTCTAATGATCTCAAGGTCGGCGACTGCATCTTGTCCCCTAAAATTATAGATCATTCAAATTATGAATCTTTTTGTACAAATGATTTAGCTTATATTATGGGATGGCAAATATCCGAAGGGTGCGAAGTTATTGACGGTAACAGAATTATTATAACTCAAAATGATTTAAATGTTTTAAATAATATACACAAAACACTTAATAGAGTTTTAGAATATTATAAAATACAAAATAAATTAACAGGCGAATTATCTAAATCTTTTATAAATATTAAAGACAATAAATCTTCAAATGTAACATTAACATCTTGTGAATACGTTAAATTTTTACAATCTAATGGGTATTTATTTGGAAACAAATCAAAAGAAAAAGAAATTCCTGAATTTATTATGCAGAGTTCTAATGAGATAATTAAAATATTTCTACAAGCATATTTTGATGCAGAATCTCATTGCTATACAAAATCAAGAAGAATAGATTTAAGCTCAGCTAGTCGTAAAGTAATTCAACAATTATCTTACCTTCTTATGAGATTTGGTATTGAACATTCTTTTGGCCAGGGATTAAAATCTGCTACTAATGGAACTAAAATAAAAAGAATGTACTATAGGTTATATATAACAGGTTCTGGAGTTAAAAAATTTATAGAACAAATAGGATTTTCATATGATTATAAAAATAAAGCTTTTAATTCTCAATTTCAAATATCTAATCCGAACAGAGAAGGCAAACCATTAAATCATATTTTAATACCTTTTTTTGAAAAATACGATATACCATTTCGTCATGTAAATATTAAAGATAAGAATTATATTTACGGTAAAAAATGGGCATCTAATAATACTATAAGTCACATTATTGATGGTTTTAATTCTATTCTAAATGGTAATTCACTAAAAATATATTCTAATCTTAAAAAGTCTAAGTGGACAGATTCGACTTTAGCAACTTATGATTTAATAGACACAAAAGATGTAACAAAAGTTATATATGAACTTCAAAAATTAATGCATTGTAATCTAAATTATGAAAGGATAGAATCTATAGATGAAATATATTATAATGATTATATATACGATTTAACTATTCCAGATAATCAGAATTATATTGCGGAAGGATTAATTTGTCATAATACTTACCAGCTTATAGCTGCTGCTGATCAATTGTTAACTACAAATGAAAAATTACAAAAGTCTGGTAAAAGAGGACTTATAATAAGCCTTAAGTCTGTTGTTAATCAATTTGGAGCTGAAGTCAAAAATCTATTGGGAAAAGAAGAAGATATATCAGTAGACGATCCAACCAAAGGTAAATGGGTTATACTTAGATATCCTACTTTTTCTAGCAGATCAAATAGAGACGCTTTATTAAAGAAAAATCCTAATCTTACAGAAGAGCAGTTGATTCCTTTACTAAAATGGAATAAACCAAAAACAGATTTTATAATGAAAACTCTTTTGGCCCAAATAGCGGCGGGAGAATATGGTCTTATTATTCTTGACGAACTTCATACTGTTAAAAATGATAGCACAACTACAGAAAATATAGGAATGATTTCCAAAAATATACCAACTAAATGGGGTGCCTCTGCTACTGTTATAGCTAATAAACCAATTGACGCTCATAATCAATTAAAAGTCATAGGTCATAGACTTGGTAAATTCACTCGCGGACAATTTTTAAATGAATTCGGAGGAAGAGTTTTAGATAGGAATACGGGAAGATATACAGCAGGCAGCGAAGAAGATATATTAAAAGCTGCTGACAAACTTAGACAATGGCTTATTCTTTCGGGCGTATATACTAAAAAATCTAAGAAGGATGTAAATCCAAATATGCCTCCAATGAGCGTGAGCGATAACATTGTTGAAATAGATACAACTGGTTACGAAAAGGCCATGAAGAACAGGTGGAATCAATATAAAAATCCTGATCTAGCCATTTCTGAAATGAGCGCTCAAAGAATAGAATTGGCAAAAGCAAAAGTTCCCGCAACTCTAGACCACGCCAGATCGATATTACAGCAAGGAAAAAAGCTCTTTATATTCACGGACTACGTTGATACAGTTCCAGCTTTGCAGCAGGGTTTATCCGAAACTTTAAATGAACTTAAAGAAGAGGGATTAGGTGGGTCTGTTTTAACTCATGTCGGAATAGACAATCAAAAACAAAGAGATGCAGCTGTTGAAAAAATGAAAGACCCAAAAAGCGATGCCAAGGTTCTTATTATAAGTATTAAAACTGGCGGAACAGGCTTAAGTTTTACGGATGTTGTTCAAGATGTTATCGTAAATGATTTCTCTTGGACGCCTAAAGATATGACTCAAATTTTAGGCAGAGCATATAGAGTGAACAGTAAACTTGAAGTTGATGCTAAGATTATGATTGCTGGAAATACTGTTGACGAAGATTTTTATAATTGGGTCAAATTTAAGATTAAACTAGCAGATAAGATACAAATTTTAGATCAAAAAGAAAGACAAGCTGTACTTAATGGCGTTTATGATCCAAAGATCAAGGAAGAAAAAGCGGCTATAATAAGGCAAGAGGCCGAATTGAACAAGCAACTTATGGAAAACATTCGTCATCGCATGGGAGATATGCATGGCGATAAAACAGCGAAATCTTGGTATAAAAATATTAAATAGCAGAAACTAATTTATATAGTTTAGATGGGCTAATATAGTGATATTTTTCTGAGCTATTAAGGATATTAACAGATTGTAAAGCGGCAGCTATTACTTCTGAACAAAACCATTTTCTTTTAGGGCCTCTAAATACCCTGAAGAAAACTCCAAAACAACCAAGAAAGTCATAATTCTTTCCTACTTGTTCTTGACAAAATTTTTCCATTATAGACTGCTGTTCTCTATCAACCTCTATTAATACGCTATCCCATTTGCCTTTTTCATAAGATATATTTTTAAATCTAACTCCTCCATCTCTTGGAGATGATGAAAAAGATTTTCCAAAACCAAAATTCATTTCAACGTGGCTATATGGGCCAAACGTAAAAAGAGATATTAATTTATCATATAATTTACCGTGTTTTGATTTATAAAAATGTATACTTATTGTTTGCATTTATGCTCCGCCTATTATCTTTTTGTAAAAATCTAAATATAAATCTACAGATTTGCTCCAACTGTTATCATTAATATATTTTATACTTTTATCTATTATATCTTGTTTATACTTGTTATTACTAAATATTTCATCTATCTCTTTGGCCAGTTCAAGGTGATCTTTTGGGCGAGGAAGTATTCCTTCAAAATCATCAAAAAGGTGACTATCTGACGCTATTACTGGCTTATTATGACCCATAGCGACTCTAATAGCTCCGCTTGCCCCATAGACTGTATTTTCATCATTAACAAGATATGGGAAAACGACAAGCTTTGCTATTCTAAGATATCTGTTAAGAGATTTGTTTGTTTGATATTTTTGGACTATCGCTATATTATCAATTATATTAAGTTCTTTTGCAAGATCCATAAGATAATTAAAATAATCATTATTTGTTGTTGAGTTATGATTATTGGTAGAGCAGAGATAGAAATATAGAATGTCTTTAAACTTTGGATCAGTATTTTTAAGATGAGATATAGCCCTTAAAACTCTATCAACTCCCTTATATTGAAAACCGAATCCAAATTGCATTATAGTATATGGACTAACCATATTATTCCATATCTCTGACGTTTCGCTATAGGTTGAGCATCCGTGAGGAATTACAGTTATAGTAGATGAATTGCCATGTTCCCTTAAAAGAGCCATAGCTTCTTTAGAATGAACTCCTATATTATTTATTGTTTCTGCATATGTTATTTTATCTAAATGTTTATATACAGAATGCATCATTACCATATAGGGTATATGATTTATAGACTGCATGAATTGCATAAACCTAAACGCATTAGGAAAAATACCGTATTCATGTTGTACAATAATATAATCAGGTTTCCATGATAAGATATTTTTAGATAGTGGTAATAAATTTTGCCCTCTTGTCCAGCACTCTTCATGTTCTACATCTATTTTATTTTCTAAATACGGATCGCTAACAAACTCAGAGAATATTTTAATATTTCCAACCTTTGGGAGCATTGATCGAACAAGATTATTTGTATAAGTAGATATTCCGCATTTATCATTCCAATTGCAAACTATTGCGACTCGAATATCTTTTGTATCTTTAATTTGATTACTAATCATGTTTTGTGGTATCTTTTTACCTATAATATCCATCCAGTTTACATTATTGTTTACTTCAAAATACTTTAGAATTGATTTTTCTATTTTGCTAGAAGAAATTTGCCTAATTATATTCTCTTTATCATAGTAAACATACATTTTTAGACACCTCTTTAAGTTCTTGTTTATATTTACTATTTAAATATAAAAGCTCTTTTCTAATTGTGTCTTTATTTTCTAATGTTTTAACAATTTTTTCTTTTAGTACTTCTCCGCTTAATATTTTAATAGGCAATCCGTATTCTATTTTATTGATTGTATTAAGAAATGCTTTATTTTTATGGTTATGTATAAGATCAATAAACGGGGTCCCGGCAACGCAAGAGAATATAGAGGAATGCAATCTTGTACTTATTATCATATCACATGCGGAGATAACATCTAATGTTGATTGAGGGTCAAGATTTTCCAGTATAGATGTATTTTTGTTCCAAAATTTACAAACGCTCATAACTGACGAATTGGAATTTCTATCATCCCATGGCATTCTTTTTCCAAATGGTATAAAAAGAAAACTAGCATTTACTCTATCTATTGCCCAAGATATCTCTTGTTTAAGTTTTTCAAATTCTATAATAGATCTATAAGAAGAATCATGCTGATGATAAAGGTGGGAATTTATTATAACGCCTATAACGGTTGTATATTTCTCTATACCCTCGTCGCTAAAAGTCTTATTTAATATATTTATTCCATTTTCAAGATTCGGAGATAGAGCAAAAGCAAAATCTGGACACAAAATAGCTTGCAATCTTGCGTTATTTGCGTTATCCAAAGAATGAAAATCTCTGACTATTATATTATTAAATTTAGTTAATATTTCTGTATTAAGATTATTTCCAAGAGAAACGGACATAATATGTTTAGGTTTGTCTATTTGAGCAAACTCTTTAAGAAAAGACTCGCAAACGATATCGCCGCCGCCAAGAATATATGCATCGGCTTCTGTTATTTTTTCGCTGAATTCAAAAGTGTGTTCTGGAAAAACATTAGGAAATGAAATTTTATAACTTTCGTCTCCTGCATTGCGCTTATTATACCACCCAATAACACCAATTTTTGCCATTTGATTTCCTTCTTATAAAAAGGCAATCCAACGGACCAATCTTCCATTACTATTAATTTTAGCCTTTAATATAAACCCGCCCTTAACCGTCTTTACATCAAACCAGTCGCTATCAGCTCCACAGACAGGAGATGAGCAGCATTCTCCCAAATCAACCCATATCTTTGAAGGCGTCCATTTTGTGCAAAATTTCATTTCGTGATTACCTGAGGAAAGATAAGTAACTCCTCCTTTACTAATTCTAAATATATAACTCAATAAAATTCTTAATTTTTGCATACTATTTCTCCTTAAGTATCAATTTGTTTATTTCTAATCAATTAATTTGTTTTCCTTTGTATTCCATATCTCTTTCCACTGATGTCTTGAACTAGTGAAGAGAAATACCGATATACTGATGGCGCAATGATTAATTTTTTTGACAAACCTGACTTTCTTGCCGTAAGTGGATCTCATTTATACGGCTGCGCTACTCCAAAATCTGATACTGACTACAGGGGTTTCGTTATAGAGCCCCTAGAATATCTAATTGGTAGAAAAAGATTTGATCAGCATGAAATAAAAGAACCTGATCAGGTTGTTTGGGGAGCTCGAAAATTTATTGAATTACTCGAAAAAGGCGCACCAAACGCTTCTGAAATTCTTTTTGCACCAGAAAATTGCATAAAAATTTGTTCAGAAAAAGCTAGATTGCTAATAAATAACAAAGATCTTTTTGTTACTAAAAAATTAACATCTCAAATTCGCGGGTTTGCTTCCAGCGAATGGATGAAGACCCAATTAGTTTCCAAAGACAAAGAAACTGGAGAAATAAAAGATAATTCCGACAAGGTTGGGGATCGTAGAAGGAATGATTTAGAAAATTTTGGTTATAGCGTTAAAAACGGCTATCATTCTATAAGATTATTAGACCAGGGTGTTGAATTATTAAAAACTGGCACTTTGCTATTTCCTAGACACAATGTCCCTATTTTACAAAAAATAAGGAATGGAGAAATGTCTTTTGAAGAACTCTCTTCTATTAGAGAAAATTTAGCAAAAGAATTTGAAGAAATTGAATTAGTATCAAAAATACCTGAAAGAGTAGATTCTAAGAAAATTGATGATCTTTATCTATTAATGATAGAAGATTCTTTAAAATCTATTTTTAAACAAAGATAGGAAATTATAATGAAAAGAATTTTTATTTTAGACGACAACAAAAAAAGACATGAATCTTTTGTAAAATGCGCTATTGGATTTTCTTACGAACAAGCATATAATGCTCAAGAAGCTATATCTAAACTTGATAAATCTGAATTTGATCTTATTCTTTTAGATCACGATTTGGATGAATCTTTGCAAAATCAAATAATTGAAGGAATTGAGGATGGCAGATTTGTTGCTCGTTGGCTAGCTGGTCAAGATAAACATAGAGATACTCCTGTAATTATTCATTCTCTTAATTATGAAGCGGCAAAAGAAATGGTACAGATATTAAAAGACGCAAAATTTAATACTGTTCAAGCAATTCCTTTTGCTTGGCAAATGATTGAAAAATCAGAAGATGGAAGAATTATAGTTAATACATCTAAGAATAAACCGCATTATAGTCAATGGTGATATATTTCTGGTCGATAATACGACCGGAGATATATCGCATGAAATTAAAAAATATTAAACTTAAAAATTACGCAGGATATCGTTCAGCATTATTTGATTTTTCCAATAGACCTATTTCTGTTCTTTATGGACCTAATGGCTGTGGAAAGAGTACTCTATTAAATGCTATAAATCTTATTTCATCAGCTAAAAGATATGAGGGTAGAGAAAATGATTTATTATTTAGAAAAATAACATATCATCCGGATTACGACCCTTCTTTACCTCATTTTGCAAAATACCAAAACGAAATGGAAATTATAGCAGAATTTGATGATGGTAAAATAGTTGAAGTAAATAGCGACGGAGTAAAAAGAAATGACCTTACCGTATTCTCTGGATCAGTTTATATAGACGCTGATCATCCAATAAATATGAAAAAATTTCAGCTGTGCGAGGATAGATCAGATTTATTTATAGAATTAGCTAAAAGTGTATATGGATATCCCGCATCTCTGAGTAAAGAAGTAGTGACTTATGAAGAAAATTGGGACGGAAAAAAATCAACTTATGCAGAATTTGAAAAAGATAATAAAGATAATATAATGTTTTATCAAGACTTTATCATAGATAAAGGCGATTCAAAAGTTCATTTTAAAACAATGAGCGATGGGGAAAGAAAAATAGCAACATTATTAAGAAATTTATGCGATCCATCAGTTATGAGCAGGGGAGATATAATTCTTGTTGATAACATAGAAATGCATATTTATTGGAAAAGACACGCAAACTTAGTTGATAAATTATTAGAATGTTTTCCAGAAAAACAATTCATAGTCACAACTCACAGCGGAGTTCTTATAAATCATGTGAAAGAAAAATATGGAGATAATTGTCTTTTCGATGTATCAGAAATTAAAGGACAACCTCTTGTAGCTTAAAATGATTTCAGAAATAATTAAAAATGATTTAACAAATATAATAAATAAAAACGTACGTTCTTTAAATTCTTTTTTTACAAAGAATGTTGATTATATATTTACCTTAAATACAGACCCATTAAAAACTAATAAAATCTGGTTTATTGTAGCAGAAAATAAAAGTAATAAATCAAAAATATTTTTGATGTCTTTTATATGCGATGATATTGTTGCAAATAAGATTTTTAATGAAATATGTTCATTGTATGTACTTCTTGGTTTTAATATATTAAACAAAGACAATGAAGAAATAATTCACGACAGTTATAACAAAGATCTTATTAATTTGCTAAAAAATAATAATACATATCATATTTATGATGATGATATTTCTATAAAAATAGAATCAAAATCTGGATTAAATAGTGAAATACTAAAAATAGATTCAATAAATAAATCCAAGATTGCTATGATGTTAAGAATTTTACTTTCTGCTTTAAATAAAGAAATAGTATCAAAAGATCATTCTGCTATATTAAATAAATATGGATTAGTATCGAATAAGTCTCTAGAAGAGAATACTGTTGAGTGGATATCTGCATGCTGTTGCGGTTGTCAAGAAAACTGCATAAGCATACATAATATTGATGTTTTATCAGCAAAATATTTTCATATACCAAATTCAAAATTAATTTTTGGAATTAATAGCGACGAAGAATTTATAATTAAAAATATATTTGATGATTTTGATTCTGTTTTTAAAGATAGATTTAAATTCAAAATTAATCGTCTCACTGAAAAGGTCGTTCCAAGCAGTATAGAAAAGACATTTTATTCTAAATATGATATAAAACATTTTATAAATAAAAACCTAATTGATTTTATAGAAAAAACTGGAGTTTATGTTTGCTCTGTTAAATTACTAGAAAAAAAGATATCTTCTGGTAATTGTTCCATGTTGTGTATGTCAATTGAGGAGAACATTTTTGGATAATAAACACATGTATAACCTTTTTGCTGAATCCATTTTTACTCTTAAAGAAGATGCAGATGTGGATTTTGTTAAAAAAGCATTTAAACATCTATTTTTTATGTATGATCAAAAAGTTAGCACCCATTCTCTTGCTCAAAGAGCATATCATAATTTATTTCATATAAAATACGGATTATCTGCAATAGGTGATATTATTTCAAATAAAAATATTCTTACTAAAATAGATATTAGTTTACTAAATATAGCCTGGTTTTTTCATGATTGTGTTTATTATTCTGATCAACCTCTTATAGATAATGAAGTAGAAAGCGCAGAAAAAGCAAAGTATATTCTTAATATGCTTCAGATTAGACATGAAGATATATTAAAAATATATAACTTAATTATAAAAACCAAGCATACTCAACCCATTGATAACGACGGAAATAATATATATAATTTTATTGCTGATATTGATTTATTAGGCCTTGCTGAATCTTCAAAAGTATTTAGAATAAATTCTTATAAAATTAGAATGGAATACATTCATGTTCCAGAGATAGATTATTTAAATGGTAGACTTGCTATTTTTAAATCTTTTGTAAATAATAAAAATAGGTCTTCTATTTTTAGATCTGTTTTGTTTAAAAATATTTATGAATCTCGTGCGCAATTTAATATTAAACAAGAAATAGATAATATAAATATAAGCATTTTATCTAAAAATATTATTTTAGAGGAAAGGGAAATATTGAATAAATTAATGGAATCTATAGTGAATCTATAATATTACGTTGAGATAGTTTCGAAAAGCGCCTAGAAAAAGACTCGGAATCAAGACCCTTGAATCTGTTCCGATGATTATAAAAAGAATTTAAAGGTAGCCAATGAACCTTACTATGGCTTTGTCCATTCATGTAAATGGAATGCAATAAATTTGCAGTGATCAATAGATAATCAAGTATTCTATTGATTTTTCCTGTTTCCTATCATTTTATGGGAGAATAGGTTATCTCATTCTTTTGACAAATTTTCGATTGAGATAACACGAAAAGAAACGGTGACTGACGGAAGTTTAGATAAAACCGACTATAAAAAATCAATTCTAAAACTTCTTTTAATTAATCTTAAAAGAAGAGCAGTTCCTTTACATGTATTCACCATGCATGTGGAACTGAAAAGTTGTTCCACACAATATCTTAAAAAATAAAGAATGAAGACCTGAAGAATTTCATCATCGATCCTTCTGAGGATCGGTGATGTTCGGCGAAGCCGAACAGACTCTCAAAACTACTCAAAGATTCTTTCCCTCCACAATGCAAAAATACGTCTACACTTTTTATCAGGTGAAAGATGGAGCAACAACCACTGAATGAGACTCGTTCTAAGTGACTTAGGAGTAAGGTTTTAGAAGGAAAAACAATGAACAAAATTGATGACCTGGTTAATATTTTAAGACAATCTTCTCAAAAATATTATTCTGATGGAAAATCTTCGCTCTCTGATGCAGAATTTGATGAAAAAGTAAAAGAATTAGAAAATCTCGATCCTGATAATCCTTTTCTATCAGAAATAGGATCATCTGTTCTATCTAGTCCTCTTTCTAAAGTAACTCATGAAATACCAATGGGTTCTTTGAAAAAGATAACCTACGATGAAAGTAAAAAAGAATTTTCAACCTGGTTAAAATCTTTAGAAGATGTTGCTGGAAAAGATCCTAAATTTGCTGTACAATTGAAATACGATGGTTCAAGTATTGAATTGATTTATAGAAATGGTCAATTTACTCAAGCTATAACTCGTGGAGATGGAGATATAGGAGAAGACGTTACTCATAATATTAAAAATTCTATTGGTGTTCCAAAAACTATATCTAATACTAATAATTTATCTATTCGAGGAGAAGCTATATTAAAAATTGAAACTTGGAAACAAAAATTAGCTTCTGATGATCCTTCTAATCCAAGAAACTGCGCCTCAGGTATAGTTCGTCGTTTAGATTCTAAAGATTCTGAATTTTTAAACTTTATAGCTTTTGATGTGAAATCTTCAGACCCAATAATTGAATCTAGTTGGAATACAATTGAGGATAAAATTAATTGGCTAAAAGAAAATGGTTTTACAACAGTAGATACTAAATTTCTATATAAATCAGAAATACCAGATTATATAGAAAAATCCATAAAAGACAGAGAATCATTCGAGTATGAAATTGATGGAGCTGTTCTTAAATTAAATAATATATCAGATCAAATAAAACTTGGAGAACACAAGAAAATTCCCTATTGGGCTCGCGCATGGAAATTCCCATCAATGGGAGGTCATGCTATTCTTGAATCAGTTCATTTTGGAGTCGGAACTCGCGGGACAATAGATCCTGTTGCTATTATATCTCCTGTTCGCATCGGAGGAACTGTAATAAAAAATGTTTCTCTTCATAATATGGATGAGATAGATAGGCTTGGTGTAAATATTGGAGACACTGTTGAAGTAGTCAGAGCGGGAGACGTAATTCCTTATATTGTTAGAGTTGTTAATAAGTCTCCTAATGGAATACCTATAACTGTTTCTAAATGTCCTTCTTGTAGCGGTCCAGTTCATCGGGATGGACCAAAAATGATTTGCGATAATTTGGAAACATGTCCAGGTGTTAATTCTAAAAGAATAGCAAAATGGATAAGCAATAGAGAAATTATGTTTTTAGGAGATTCGGCTCTTGATATTCTTATTTCTTCTGGCGAAGTAAAGTCTATTAGAGATTTATACTTTTTGACAATGGAAAAAATGACTTCAGCCGGTCTTGGTGAAGTTATGTCTAGGAAAATACTTGTAGAAATACAAAAATCTCTTGACGTAACAATATATGATCTTTTAGGTTCTTTGTCTATTGACATGCTAGGTCGTTCTCAGGCTAAGAATGTCTGCGAAGCTGGATTTAATACAATTGACCAATGGCAGGATATTAAGACTTCAGACCTACTTAATGTTGAGGGGTTTGCTGATATCCGAGCAAAAAGAATTTATGAGGGAATCAAGCAGAACTGGAATATAATTAAAGATCTTGCAAGTTTTATGAATATAAAGCAAGGTCCATCTCTTTTTGCTCGCAAAGTATCTTCTGGCGATTCCAAGATTGCTAATAAATCATTTTGTTTTACAGGTAGTATGAATATTCCAAGGTCTGAATTGCAAAAAATGGTAGAATCAAAAGGCGGGATAAATAAGGATAGTGTTAGTAAAGACTTAGATTATCTTGTTATAGATGATCCAGCAAGTTCTTCTTCAAAAGCTGTAAAAGCCAGAAAATTAAACATTAAACTTTTGAGCGAGAATGAATTCCTGGAGATGACAAAGTGACAAATAAAGAGGTTGCGTTGAGTCCTCATCTGGTTCATTTAAATGGTAAATTTTCTGCGATAGAAAGAACCTTCATTAAGTGGCTTGTTTGGAAGAATTATAAACCTAACAGAGTATTTAATGTAAAAGATTATTTAGATGCCTGCTCATACGAAGATTTAAAAGATAAATATAGAGAAATCTGTGATTACATAAAAGAACCTAAAAGTACATTTCGTAAAATTGCGATCGTTCGAAAATCTGTGTTAGACGAGTTATTTGATTACTTAATGGCGATACGAGTTGCGGCGGGGTTGTCAAATAATCAAGTTAGTGGAATATCTTTGATAAGGGCTCTTGAATTTTTAGATAAGGAAAGAATTAATATGAATAAAACTTTTAATTTGTCAAGTATATCTCACTCGAAAATCGATTCATTTCTCCATAATAGAGGATGGATAAAATTATCAGATAGTTGGGACGGAGCGAGAATGGATTTATGGAAGCTCTCTCATGATGAAGAGCAATATTTTATACATGTTCCTAAGAATTTAGAAGACAAAGATATAGAGTTTTACAATGATAGATTAATACATTTTATAAATTTTGTATCCGAGATTCATGACATGTCTCGCGATGATTTACTAAATATGTTAATAGATTAATATTTTCTTTATAGACGTAACAATATTTGTTTGTTTATCTATTTCTGCTATACAAAAATTTTGTTCATCAATTTCAGCATTTTTTACTATTTGCAATAATAGTAATCCTCTAATTATAACTTCTTCGGGAGAGTCCTCATAATATCTGCAAAGATTATTGAGAGATTCTATATCATTATTTTCTAATTTTAGAATAATATCTTTATATGAAGATGTTGCATCTTTTTTGTTTTTCTTTTTTGTTTTAAAGAAAGATATTATTTTCATATAGTAATAGAATAACATTATATTACTATCGTCTAAAAATAAGGAGTGCATCGCTTCAAGGCTACTTTTTATTTTGCCGATACTTCTTATATTTTCTATTAAGGAGTACAAATGAAAAAAATAGAGGCAGAAAAATTGTCTATTTTTCTTCTTTTATCTTTGAAAGATAAGATAGAATCAAGTATAGATCAAGGTATTTTAGAAAGAGATGCATATTGCGGGATATATGCTGTATATGTTGAAAATCTTATTTGGGCATTTTTTGATAATGAGAGGGAAGAGGTTTGTATATCTAGGCCTTCGTCTTTAATGAAGATATCTAACCTTATATCTTTTATAGATGATGTTGTTTTAGAATCTTTTAATAAAAAGAGATCAGATGTAATTTATAGGGACTGGCAAAATAGGTGGACATTTTCTGAGGAAGAAGCATGAGCGAGAAACAGTATCTTGATCTTTTAAGAGAAATATTAAGAGATGGAAACGAGCAAGAAGATAGGACAGGGACTGGCACAATTGGTATTTTTGGAGCCCAAATTAAATTTAATCTCCAAAATGGTTTCCCTCTTCTTACAACAAAAAAAGTACATCTTAAGTCTATAATCCATGAATTGCTTTGGTTTCTTAGCGGAGATACTAATTTAAAATATTTGAATGACAATGGAGTTAAAATATGGAACGAGTGGGCTAAACCAGACGGTGAGTTAACCAATTGCTATGGAAAGCAATGGCGACGTTTCGGTTCAAATAAAGAAAATCCCCAAGGGTTTGACCAAATCTCATTTCTTATAAATGAGATAAAAAACAAGCCAACTTCTCGTAGAATGATTTTAACGGCATGGAATCCTAATGATATGGCAGAAGCCTCTTTGCCTTGGTGCCACGCTTTGTGTCAATTTAAGGTTAGAAAAGTAAAAGAAGTTAGCCCAAAATATACTGTTAAATTAAATAAACATCCGTCTTATAGCGATTCAATTCATAGCGGAGACATTCTTCCTAAAGTCGCATATATTGAAAAGAACTTTTTAGATTGTCATTTGTATCAAAGAAGTGCAGATATGTTTTTAGGGGTTCCATTTAATATTGCTTCTTATTCTTTATTAACAATGATGTTTGCTCAGGTCTGTAATCTTGAACCAGGAAATTTTATACATTCGTTTGGAGATGCTCATATATATCTTAATCATATTGAGCAGGTTAAAGAGCAGTTACTTAGAGAACCAAAGAAATTGCCAAGAATGATAATAAACACAAAAGTAAAAGATATATTTTCTTTTAAATATGATGATTTTAAATTAGAAAATTATGATCCTTGGCCAACAATAAAGGCTCCAATATCTGTATGAGTGATATATCATTAATAGTCGCAGTTTCTGATAATAACGTTATAGGGCATAATGGTTCTATGCCGTGGAAAATGCCATCTGATCTTAAGCGATTTAAAAATTTGACTTCAGGAAATTGCGTTATAATGGGGAGAAAAACATTTGACTCCATAGGTAAGCCTTTGCCTAATAGAACCAATGTAGTAATTAGTAGAAGTTTACCTTTAAATATATTAGGGTCGCCTTTGATTTTTAATGATTTAGATTTCGTTATTGATTTATATAAGATTGCAGATAAAGAAGTTTTTATTATTGGAGGAGCTGATATTTATAAGCAATCCATGAAGTATATAAATAAAATATATTTAACAAAAGTTCATGCTAATCTTGAGGGAGATACTTTCTTTGAAATACCTTTGGATGATTCTTGGAAGTTAGAGGTTAAAGAAGAAATTTATTGTAAAGATAATAAAGATCAATATAATAGTACTTTCTTTATATATAAAAAATATGCCACAAACCAATAATTCCAGAGACATGTCCCCCGCAATTGACACTAGACCAATTGCTTTTATACAGCTATATAATGGTATAGAAGATATTGAATGTTGCGAAGATGAATCTTATCAAAAAACAGAATGCTGGTGGCGATGCGATTCGGCAATAGATAATTTATTAGAAATAATAGATAATTGGTATTATGCCGGATTCAGAAGGTTCGTTCTTGATAAACCTATTGGGTTATCAAATAATGGCATGACTCCAAGTTCTACTTGGTTTGATTTAAGTGATTCAAAAAAAGAAAATATAACAAACAGCCTATTAAATTATGTAAAATCCAAAGAAGATTTTAGATTAGGAATTTACAGTGGTTATAAAATATATAAATCAAATTCATCTGATATGGATGAAACAAAGACTAGAAATTTAACTATTTCAAATAAAAATAATTCTTCTTGGTTTAAAGATAATTATAATAATTGGATTAATTCAGGAATAAGTTTTTTAGCTTTTGAATCTTCTTCAGGCGTCTCTTCTTATTCTGATTTTTTGAAATTATCTTCATCATTATGGCTTAAGGGAATTGCCTCTATAGGAGAACCTTTACCTCTAATTGAATCTGAAGGAAAGGCATATATAAATAATAGTTTAATCAACAAATCACCATGGATGTTTTATGAAAGTTTTATATACGATAACGATATAAATAATATATCGTATACAGATTGGAAAGTTGATTCCGATTCAGAGTGTCATATTGTTTTTGAGGGCAAGGATGGGCAAAAATCAGCTTTAATTGGAGGTACTGGAGAATCTTATATAGATAACTGGGTTCAGCGAGGTTTTATTCCTTCTGTTATTTTAAAAAGGGAACCTCAGTGGTTTGTTTCTTATATTGCTAACAAGTATAGAAATGGAGATGGTCGTCATGGGCTTGATTCTTCTAATGATATATTTGTATTTAGCGAAGGACAGAGAACATTAGAGCCAGAAATAGCAATTCCAACCATTTCTATAGATTTAGGTCCTATTAGTTCCAATAATGTCGAAGATATAGTATCTGTAATTAAATTACCGTCTACTGCCTAATTAGGTTAACAAGATTTTTAGATCTTCGTCCAACTTGATTATACCATTTAGATTGTATCATTTCTTGGGAAGCTAAATTATAATCTCTATTATTTATAGCCTGTTTTAGTTTTACAAAATTAAGTAGTCTGTTTCCAAGATTAAAAGCCATATCTATAATAACTTTTTGAACGTTCTTAGGGTGAGAACTTAAGTCAGGAATAAAGGTAGTGGCTGTTTGTAGCGCGTTTTTATAACTCAATTCAAATAAATATTCTATTTGATCGTTTGTTAAAGTTATTTGTCCAGAGTATAATCTATCAAAATCTACACCCATATTTGATATTATATCTCTGGCTCCGTTTTGATCTAAGTTAAAACCAATACCAATAGTCATATATCCTAAACTATCTTTGTATGCTTTATTTCTCATCCCCTCGTGGTCAGCTAATTGATCTTTAATTTCTTCAAAAGATATTATTCCGGAAGATTTCTGTTGCTGCGGTATATTCTTTTGAATGTTCTGGCTGGGCTGTTGTACTGTATTTTGCGTTGGTTTAACTTTATCTTGTAATATAATAGGTAAAGCAGATGGCTTAAAGGAATTTGTGTTCTGAGGAGTAGCTTCCTCTGGGTGTTCCATATAAAATCTATCTATAACTGGCTGAACAGATTTAGGATTATTTTGTAGTAATGTTTCTGCTTTTTGTTGATTTATACCTAAATATAGGGCGACCATCATAACAAGGGCCATAGGGGGAACGACTTTGACTATATCTCTTCCGATCTGCCTAAAGTCTAGCATATCGTCGGCTGTTTTTGTTCTTTGATACCAGTTGGTCATTTTTTAATGTTTTGTAACAAAAGTATGAAAATCCTTTAATATTTCATGCTTCGTATTTCTTATTTTGTCGAAATAAATATATCATCGATGATATTATCGACGAGAAAGGAATTAAAAATGGCATTTGAATTTGATTCAGAGATACATGTCGAGGCAATGGAGAAAGCTGATGAAATTTTAAGGCAGATTAATTTAGCTATTAACAATCCTTTAAAATCAATAAACGGAGAGGCATTAAGAACTTACGAAGAATTGGACGCCTGGGGTCTATTCGAAAGTTTTCCTTTAAAAGATAATATTAAACTGTATAAGATGTTTATATCCATGACCCAATATAGACACCTAAAGTGGGCTAAAGATCATCCTACAGAGCCGAAAAACAAGAAGTCCAAATGGGAGTATGTCATGGGCAAATCTGCTCCCATTAAGAAGAAAACTGCAAAACAATGATTTTAAGTTATTTTTTAATAAGTTTAATATCATCAATAGGATTATCTATATTATTAGTAGAAAAGGGTCAGGAATGGCCTCTTTTTTTGATTGTTAGTCCTATAAGAAGATTGATATCTTTCATATATAGTAAGGCAGGAGAGGTTTTTGATTGTACTGTTTGTTGTTCTTTTTGGTGCGCCTTAATTATTGATTTATTTATGCTTTATATATCTTCGGGTTCTTACTTTTTGTGGCCAATTACAGGATTTGCGGCTAGCGGAATATCTTGGTTTATTTTGGAATTCTTAGCCATATTAGAGAAATAATCTTTATTAAATAGGTCTTTACTTGATTTCAATTGAATTAGTAAATATCTAGGAGATATTGATGAATAAGTCTAAAAAATGGATGTTGCTATTACTTGTATCTTGTTTTTTCTTTTTATGTTCATGCAAATACCCTGAAGGTGTTGATTATACTAAAATTCCAGATAAACCTGATGTAACTCCAACTACCTCTATCATAAAGAGTGTTGTTGATTTGTTTAATTCTTCATATGACAAATTAAATAAAAGTACAAAAAATATACTTCAGCATATTTCTAGCATAGAGCAGAAAACGCCTGCGGATGTAAAATCTAATATACAGAACGACATAGACGGTATTAAAAATGAAACAGCATCTATAGATGAAGTTAAAAACGATTTAAAAATAAGTCAAGGGCGTTTGAACGATGCTAACAAACAACTATCCGTTCAACAGTCTAAAATTGATCAATGGACAAAATTTGCTCAGAATGCGCAGCAAGAAAACAAAAAACTAGAAGAAGAGAATAATAGGCTAAAAAGCGAGTCTACAGCCAGATTAAATACGATTTTATCTGTAATAGGCGGCATATGTACCGCTGGCATCGGAGCTTGCGTTTTTATTATTTTCTTAACTCGCAATAAGATTGCTGTTTATGTTGCTATCTCTTGCTCTGTTACGCTTGCTATTTGTATTGCTGTTACTTTTTATATAAAAACGATAGCTACTATAACTTTATATATAGCGACTCCCATTGTTATAGGTTCTATAATTTATATAGTTTATATATCATTTAAATCTAAAAAGGCAGAAGAAGAGTTGGTTCATACAAATGAAATTGTAAAACAGAATCTATCGCTTGAATCTCGTAGGGAGATATTCGGATATGGGGCTGAAGTTGGTAAGGTTGACTTAATACAAAGTCCATCCACGAAGAAAATAGTAAAACAAATCAGAAGTAGGGATAACTCGACTTCTAAAGTCAAGTTAGCACCAAGTTTGCCAGAATTTTGGACATCTAAAGAAGATCAAATAAGTGAAAAGATAATATCTCCTAAAATGGCAACATATAAGAGCGTCCCGCTGAATAAGAGCGGTGACTATATAGAGAAGTTTGATGATGAAACTATAATATGAAAGGTTAATATGAGAAAAAACGATGAATCAAAACCATTATGGGAAAAATATTTTAATATAAAGAATAGATATATTAAAAATCCATCTGAATTATTAGGTAAAGAATTAGAATCAGCAAAAAATGAACTTATAGTTTATTATCTTCCTATGGTTCATGAAATTGGTAACAGAATGGCCGGAAAGCTTAAAGAAATAACAGCGGAAGAGTGTTCTTCTTATGGGTTAGATGGTCTTTATGAGGCTATAGATAAGTTTGATCCGGAAAGAGAAATACAATTTAAGACTTTTGCCACTTATAGAATTAAAGGTTCTATACTTGATAACATACGTCAAACAGACTGGGTTCCTCGTCTTTCTAGGCAAAGAAATAATGCTATAGAAAAAGTTAGAAATTCTTATTACAAAGAGAAGGGTTTTTATCCAAGCGATCAAGAGGTTGCTGAGATATTGAATTATTCTGAAGAAGACTTTGAATACATTTTAAAGAAGAGCGTTCCTGTAAGCATGTTGAGTATATCTTCTAAGAGTAAATCTGTTTCAGCAGAAGAGCCTTCTGATAATTTTGAAAACGTAACCATTAAAGACGAAAACAAAGAACCCATTAATAATGTTCTTAGAGAAGAGATGTTTAAAAAGCTTCTTGGATCTAATTTTACGAGACAAGAGAGACAGATAATTTACTTCCATTACTATGAAAATTTTTCCATTAAAGAGATAGCAAAGAAAATGAATTTTTCAGAATCCAGAGTTACTCAAATACATGCAGCAACTATTAATAAGTTAAAGCAAAAAATACAAAGAAATCCCAATTACGCTTCTGGTCTACAGGACCTTTTTAAACCCTAAGGAGATTTTATGACTCTCTACATTGGAACAGGAGACATAACGAAGGTGAAAAACATCGACGTTATAATTAATCCAGCGAATGGTATCGGCGTGATGGGTGCAGGCTTAGCTGGAGCCATAACTCGATCTGGCGGAGATGAAATTCAAAAAGAAGCAAGAGAAATTTGCAAGGCACATGGTCCTTACGAAGCAGGGAATTTGTATGTCACTGATTCCGGCTTGCTTAAAAAACGTGGGGTAAAGCACATTTATCACGCGGTTACAATGAAATTTCCAGGTCAAAATTCTAATCTAGATTTAATTTTATTGGCTCTAAAAAAGAGTCTTACCCGATGTACTATTGAAGAATTGCAATCCATCGCTATTCCGGGTTTAGGAACAGGAATAGGCAGGTTGGATTGTTCTCAGGTAGCCCAAAGAATGAGTTTGGTTATATCTCTTTTTGTTGGGCAAATACCAAAAATTTTAATTATGGATCGAAACGAAGAGTTTATAGAGTCTTTCAAAAAATCTGTTAAAACGGAATATGAAATATGGCAAGCACTTTAAACAGTCCAGTTTTAGTTCTTAATAAGATGTGGATACCTATAACTGTTACTTCTGCTAGAAAAGCTATAGTAAAAGTTATGACTGGTTCTGCTTTCTTTCTTGAAGAAGATAGCGATACTCTTTTAAGTATGGAAGAGTGGATGCTTTTGTCTCCTCGCGAAATAATTAAAAATAATGGAGAAAAAGTTTCAGAGAATTATATATCTTTGCCTCATAATGAAAAAATGAGAATTCCTCAGGTCATAGTTGTTAGCTACAATAAATTCTTAAAAAGAGAAGTAAAGCTAACTAGGCACAATCTTTTGATAAGAGATGGTTTTTCTTGTCAATATACTGGTAAGAAAATAAAGGCAGCAGAAGCAACTATTGACCACGTTGTTCCTCAGAGTAGAGGAGGAAAAAGCACTTGGGAAAATCTTGTTATAGCTTCAATTGAGGCTAATAGAAAGAAAGCTGATAAAACTCCTCAGGAAGCGGGTATGACTCTTCTTAAACAGCCCAAGAAACCTGAGTGGCATCCTTTGTATTCAAAATTTATCAGAGTTGTTTTGTCTGGAAAAATGCCAGGTTCTTGGACTAAATACATAGACAAAAATTGGATAGATGACATTGTAAAATAATAGGTGTTTTAAATGATTAGACGACATGTTAGATTTTCTTCAGTTAAACAACGAGGAACAACAAAAAATTGGGCCAACAAACTTGAAGGGTCTCCTTGTTTTATAATAGGAAATGCGCCTTCATTGAATGATGAAGATATTTCTCCATTGGCTGACTATTTTACTATTGGAATAAATAGAGCCTTCATTAAAATTGATCCAACTATTTTGATGTGGCAAGATATAGAACTGTGGTATACTGAAAGAAAAAATATAACTAAATTATCTTCAATAAAAGTTTGCAGAGATGTTGCTGATCCTCAGAATAGATTTCATCATTTTAGATTAGAACATGGCGATTTTAAAATACCTAATAATTTAAACGTACTTCATGGGACCGGGGCTACTGGTCCTTTAGCTGTTCAGTACGCATATATTTTAGGGTGTAATCCTATTGTTCTAGTTGGAATGGACTGCAAATATAGAGATAAACAGACTAATTTTTATGGTAAAAATAGATATCATAGGCCTCATACTTTAATAAATTGTAATAAGGGTTTGAAATGGATTAAAAAAACGATATCAGATAGAACTATAATTAATTGTTCTGATAATAATATTTGGAAAGAAAGACAAGAATTAAGCGACGTATTAAAAAACATAGATAAAAAATGGAAGAAAAATAGATCTTATTATTCTTCTTTTTTTACTTAAAATAAGGATTTCACGAGCAAAAAACAACAGTGCTAGGTTGTTTCTTTTTTCGCTCTTTTCTCGATAAACAAAGATTATGACTGAGCAACAAACAATTTCAAAAACAAGAGAATATAGCGAAGAAACCGCTATAATAAAAAATATCTTTTCAAATGAAAAAAAGAAACATATAGCCATTATATGTCATGACCAACCTGATCCTGACTGCATATCATCTGCGCTTTGCGTGCAAGCTATATCTAATTATTTTGATATGCCATCAACTATATTTTATGGTGGAGAAATAGGACATACGCAAAATAGAGTTCTAATAAACAAGCTTAATATTCATATGAATCTTCTTAATTCAGAAGAAGAGGAAGAAGAATCAACAAAACATATAATTCAAACTCTTAAAGAAAGTATAATAATAGTTGTTGATACTTCTTCTTTTGGTAAATCTCCATGCGAGTCTATTGCTGGATATTTATCAGAAGATATTAAACCTGATCTTTTTATAGACCATCATGATTTCAATTCTAAAATAAGTTGCGATTATATACATAAATCTACTGGGGCGTGCGTAACTATAGTTTATAAAATAATAAAAGAACTTGGTATAGAGGTTAATAAAACTCTTGCTACAGCGATATATTTTGGAATATCAACAGATACGGCAAATTTAAAATCAGAGTCAACATCAGAGGATGATAAAAAAGCCTTCGATGAAATAAAAACTTTAGTTGACACAGAAGCTTATGAGAAAATATTAAATTATCCAAGGTCTTCTTGCCTTTTGGATATGAGAAGAAAAACATATAATAGCTTAGTTATATCTAATAATCTTGCAATAGCTGATGTTGGCGTTATCTCCAAAAATCAGAGATCTCTTATTGGAGAGATATGCGAAGAGTTGCTTCAGGTCGAGTCTATAGAAACCGCTGTTGTTATGGGCATAGTAGACGAGGGCCTGCAAAGTGATAAGCATTTAGTTGCTTCATTTAGAACTCAGTTATTGGCTATGAATATACAAGATTTTATAACAAAAACTTTTGGTAAAAAATATGGCGGAGGAAGAAAAGGGGCTGGAGCAATTAAGATAACTCTTGATCCTCCTTTGAAATCTTCTATAGATTTTATAAAAAATTTAGATGGAGATAACGGTAAATTGAATAATTTTTTAAGACCTATTTTTGATTCTTATGCATCTAAACTTAAGAACGAAAATAGCAATTTATAATTGCGACTACATACATAATATAAATCAAAATTCCTTCATTTTTTTGATTTAAAATAATTATAGTGAAGCAGAAGGTTATTCTATTCAATGGGTCGAAAAGTGTTTCTACAAAACCAAACAAAATATACAATAAGGAAAAATAAATGCAAGTAAGCGAAATGTTAGTAAAAAAGAGGAATGGTCGTCTTGAGCCTCTTAATTTGGATAAAATTAATAAGTGTGCAGATAGGGCTTGTAAGGGTTTAGATTTTGTTTCCGCAAGCGAAATAGTTTTAGATGCCCATGTACAGCTATTTAATAAGGTTTCCACATCAGACATTGATAAGGCTCTTATTATGTCTGCTAAATCTAAAATTGAAAAAGAACCGAATTATTCTTATGCGGCTTCGAGACTATTAGCTAATACAATATACAAAGAAGTTTTTGGCGAAGGCGTAGATGCCGAAGGTTTTGAGTTGCAATATAAAAAATCATTTATTGTTAATATTAAGAAAATGGTTAAGGCCGAAAGGTTGCATCCAAAACTTCTTGCTTATGATCTTAAAAGACTTGCAGATGCTTTGATTATAGAAAATGATAGGAAATTTAAATATCTTGGATTGCAGACTCTTTATGACAGATATTTTATACATATAGATGGTATTAAAATGGAGGCTCCTCAGTCATTCTGGATGAGAATAGCTATGGGGTTAGCTATTAATGAGAAAAACAAAGAAGAAAAAGCCATAGAGTTTTATAATATAATTTCCAATTTCTTTTATTGCCCAAGTACTCCGACTCTTTTTAACAGTGGAACAATGCATCCTCAATTGTCTTCCTGTTATTTATCAACTTTAGAAGATTCAATTGATGGAATATTTGGAACGATCCATTCTCAAGCTAGATTGTCAAAGTATGCTGGTGGCCTTGGAATTGACGTAACTCCATTGCGTGGCACTTCGTCATATATTAAAGGAACAAACGGCAAGAGCCAAGGGTTGATTCCTTGGCTTAAGATTATTAATGATATGTTAGTTTCTGTAAATCAAGGTGGGAAAAGACCTGGTTCTGGATGTGTTTATTTAGAGAATTGGCATATAGATGTAGATGATTTTTTAGAGATTAGAAAAAATACAGGAGATGAAAGAAGGCGTTGCCATGACATGAATACCGCATTATGGATTTCAGATTTGTTTATGAAACAAGTTAAAGCGGATTCAGATTGGTACTTATTTACTCCATCTGATGTCCCAGATTTGCATGATCTTTATGGAAATGAATTTGAAAAAAGATATCGGCATTATGTGGAAAAAGCTAATAATGGGGAAATTAAGAACTATAAGAAGATGTCAGCTAAATCTCTGTGGAAAAAAATGTTGACAATGCTTATTGAAACAGGCCATCCATGGATAACATTTAAAGACCCCAGCAATATAAGATATAGTAACAAGCATGTTGGATCTGTTCATAGCAGTAATTTGTGTACAGAAATTCTTTTACATACAATTGCTACAGAGTATAAAGATGGGCAAGTAACAAAATCTGGAGAAACAGCTGTTTGCAATTTAGGTTCTTTGAATCTTATACAGATATTATTAAGCTCGGTTAAGGAAGTAGAAAATTCTAAGAAAGATGTATTAACAACATTTTATAAAAAGATACAAGATATAACAAAAATAGCAATTAGAATGCTTGATAATGTTATAGATGAAAATTTTTATCCAACAGAAGAAGCGAAAAATGCAAATAAAAATAATCGTCCTGTTGGATTGGGAATTATGGGGTTCCATGATGTTTTGCATTACTTCGGTTTAAGTTATGAGGATCAAAAGGCTAAGCAATTATCCAGTGATATTCATGAGAATATATCCTATCAGGCCATTTTGTCATCTTCTGAATTGGCAAAAGAATATGGAACCTATCCTAATTATAAGGGATCGCTTTGGGATCAGAATATATTCCCAATAGATAGTTACAATAGTTTTATTGCAGAATATAGGCCCAACGCCTCTCCAGCTATTCCTACATTAAATTGGTCTGAAGTTAGAGATCATGTTTCTCAATACGGAATGAGGAATTCTAATACTATGGCTATAGCCCCTACTGCTACAATCAGTTATATACAAGGGTGTTCTCAGTCTATTGAACCAGATTATTCAGTTATTCATGTTTATTCTACTTTATCAGGAGAGTTTACAATGATTAACGAGGCTTTTGTTAAAAGGGCTAAAGAAGAAGATCTGTGGTGTAATGATCTTATTGTTGCTCTTAAGAGTGTCGATGGAGATGTTTCTGCATTAAATCTTCCAGATAGTTTTAAACAAGAGTTCAAGACCTGTTTTAATATAAGCCAACAGAAACTTATAGATTGCGCAGCAGCAAGGCAAGTTTGGATAGATATGGGACAATCTTTGAATATGTATTCTAATTTGACAAGCCTCAAGTATTTAAATGACATTTATATGCATGCTTGGGAAACAGGCCTAAAAACAACATATTATTTAAGATCTCAATCTGCTTCTAGGATTGAGAAAGCAACAGCCCCATCTAAAGAATCTTCTCCTTCAGAAGAGGCAAAGGCCTGTTCAATCGAAGCTGCTCGTAATGGAACTATATGCGAATCTTGCCAATAAGGAATTAATACTATGACAAAAAGTCAAAAAGACGGGCTTATATTAAGCGATAATATTGCAGGCGTTAATCAGATTCTTCCATCAAAAAACCCATGGGCCTGGTCTCTTTTTATTAAGGGATGCGCCAATAATTGGATGCCAACTGAGGTATCTATGGGAAAAGACATAGAACAATGGAAGTCAAAAGATTTTTTTACATCCGATGAAAGACTTGTAATTAAAAGACAATTAGGTTTTTTCGCCGGAAGCGAAAGTCTTGTTGCTAACAATCTATTGTTAAATGCTTTTAAATATGTTACAGATCCAGAATGTAGGCAATATATACTTAGACAAGCATATGAAGAGTCTCTTCATAATCTTACAATAGTTTATGTGTGCGATTCTTTGAGTTTAGACATTAATGAAGTTTATGAGGCTTATAATTCTGTTCCAAGCATTAAAGCAAAAGATGATTTTCTTATGGAAATCACTACAGATATCAGTCGTCAGGGCTTTACTACGAATACAATTGAGGGGAAAAGAGAATTTCTTAGAAATCTTATAACTTATTATATCGTTTGCGAAGGAATATTCTTTTTCAGTGGATTTGCTATGTTGCTTAGTTTTGGTAGGCAAAATAAAATGCCAGGCATATCCGAGCAAATACAATATACCTTAAGAGATGAATCTTTGCATATTGAGTTTGGAGTTAACTTAATCAATAAGATAAGAGAACAGAATCCAAAAGTTTGGACTAAGGATTTTGAAAATGAGACTATACAGCATATAGTTAGAGCTGTTGAATTGGAAGTTAAATACGCAAAAGATGTATTACCAAATGGTATATTAGGATTAAATTCTTCTATGTTTGTTGATTATATGCATTATATAGCAAACAGAAGACTAGATCAATTAAATATTAATTATAGTTTTGGTGATAAAATGAATCCATTTGGTTGGATGTCAGAAATTGTAGAACTTGAGAAGAATAAAAACTTTTTTGAAACAAGAGTTACAAACTATCAGGTTGGTCAAGTTGTAGATGATTTATAAATAAGGAAAGAATAATGGAAGTAAGATTTAAAAAAGAACATCCAGAAGCGGTTATTCCAAAATATCAATCCGAAGGTTCAGCTGGATTTGATTTTCATTGTATAGATAGCTTTTTTATTAATCCTAGATCACAGATTATTGTAGATACAGGATTATCAGTTGAAATTCCTAAGGGATATGAGATGCAAATAAGGCCAAGGAGTGGAATTGCTGCCAAATATAGCATTACCGTTACTAATTCTCCAGGCACTATAGATTCTGATTATCGAGGAATAATTAAGATAATGTTGTTTAATCTTTCTGATTTGGGAGTTCAGTTTAATAGGGGAGACAGAGTTGCTCAGGGAGTTATCTGCGCTGCTCCTCAATTTAATCTAGTTGAAACCTCTTCTCTATCTGAAACAGAAAGAGGAACAGGAGGATTTGGAAGCACTGGCAGGTAAGATAAAATAACAAGGAAATTCGATAGATCTCTTACTAATTCTTTAGTAGGAGATTTTTATTTTGGCAAACATAACTTCCTTAAACGTCGCCGTTATTTATAGGCTAGATGATTCTGAGAGCTATGAATTTGCTCAAAGGTATGCTGAAATGCATTCTTTGTCAGATGATCAAATTATTCCTGTATCTTGTTCTGCTATAGAAATATTAGATGATTATGCGACTTTCCAATCTGAGGTAGAAGATCAGATATTATCATCTTTATCTTCTTCTCCGTTAAACAATTACAATATTCAAGCTTTAGTTTTAATGCCAAAAGTTCCAGGCGGATTTCGTCATGAACAGGATATTATATCTTCAACATCGAGATTATCTAGAATAAACTTTGATTTTTCAAAAAAGACTTTTAATCCCCTATATAATAGGCAGTCTTTTAAAAGATATGATCAATCAGATTCAGAATTCGCCCTCATATGCTCTAGGTTTGATTCTCCTTTATCAACCATAACATCTCAATGGTTTGATAATACGGAAAGAGCAATGAAACAGATGTTTGTAAATGGTCAGTTTTATTTTGATGCTTATTCTAATTATCAATATGATGGTTCTAGCAACTATGAAAATGAACTATTATTTTTCTCAGAAAATCTTTTAACAAGATTGGGATTAAATTATAGCACGAGTTTTCAAGTTGATCCTTATGTTGATCCTGTAATTCCTTTTGTTGAAAACGACTCTTTTGCTTGGACATGGGGAGCCGAAAGAGGCTCTTTGACTTATTTTAAAGATTCTGCAAATTTAAGAGGATTTTTTTATAACGCCGATTTTGATGGCGCTTTCTCCATGAGGGATGTTGACGAGAGGAATTGGCCTCTTTTGTCTATTAGACAAGGATATGTCGCTTCTGCTGGCGCAATGTCTGATCCAACGGTTGATGGCTTTTTAAGGCCAACTCCTTTTTTTGATGCTCTTTTAAGAGGAGCGACATTAGGCGAGGCTATGCTATTCAGCGTTCCTCATTTAGATTGGACAATGAGTTTTTTTGGAGATCCTTTATTAGTTTTTTCTTTTCCTGAACCAATAGAAGATAAGTTAACTTTAGATATAGATAAATCTTGGCAACTTATGGAAGACTATACCTCTCAGTCTATTGTTAATATATATAGAAAATGTAATATAATAAAAAATCTAAGAGATTACATATTAGCCGGAAATGATGTTGATGTTGCCTTAGATCTTTATGATCCAATAGAATTATTAAAAGATAATTTTAATCAAAAGTCATGGAAAAATGAATATAATTCTTTAGTTACTGCCATATGCAATTTGGGAACAGCTAGAAATCAAGTAAAGTATTCAAGATTTTATCCTAAATTACCAGATTATCTTAGAGAATCTAATAATAAAGTTACTGATATATTTTTGGATGCATTTAAGAACGAAAAAATTAGATCAATTATACCATCTAATTATATTGAAGTTGAAGGTAGTTGGGAAATAGAATTTAATTTAGAACATGAAGAGGGAACTTTTGCTTTTTATCATTTTGTATTAGAAGTTTCTGAAACAGAAAATTTTGACGATATATTATTAGTAAAAGATAGCGAAAATAATACTTCTGGATGGTATTACGAAGATAGCGAGGGAGATTTTCAACCTCTTAAATCAAATGGTTTAACTTCTAATTATTTAGATAAAAAAGTTAAATATATAAATCAGAGTGGAGAGTTGTTAAATAGGGGATTTTATTACTATTTTAGAATTAAACAAAAAGATCAATTAACAATTTTTCCTCCAAGAGTTTTTAGGAAGGTTATATATAAGTGATAGGAACATCTAACTATAGATTTATAACAGAAGTTATTGCTGAGTCGCATGATCTTGGCAGGGAATCTTTGCCGTTTTTCATAGATATAAGAAATTCTTTGTTTAATGCTGATATAAATACTAATGAAAGATTTAGAAGAGAAATTTTTGCTCAAATAAATAACACATATTCTTTTATATTTTTAAAACATGTTGTAGCAGATTCTCCGATGAGAAACTTTGTAAAATCTTTAAATCAACATGTTTTGAAATATTATGGGGAAGAATATGGTTATGAAACTATGGACGAATTCTTAGAAGATCAATTTTTAGAGGTTCCTCAGACGTTTGCTTCTATTTCTAAATTGGTTGGTTTTAATATAACCAAAATAGGAGACAAGTCAGCATCTTGGGAAGATATGAGTAGCAATTGGGAAGATATTGATTTAAATTGGGAATACATAGGCTGGGAGAATATCTAGTGGCAAACGAACTCGAAGGTAAAAAAGCTTCTTCTACTTTTAAAGATTTATTTCATATTAATAATGATAATAA
>JACCDT011020401.1_pt1 | contig 55463 bp, 56 predicted proteins | sample 7446291 | NCBI WGS metagenome assembly JACCDT01 (sample SAMN15323446, study PRJNA562643) | freshwater metagenome | isolation source: river surface water | place: USA:Blue River Watershed | collected 2017-08-17
ATAATTGGATGTATTGGAAGTAAAAAGGGCTACTGTAGAAACTGCAGTGGAAAACATGGTAGAGTAGTTTTGTAAGATGTTTCTTGAATAATTGGATGTATTGCTTGTGAAGAGGGCTACTGTGGAAAGTCCACTAGAAACAACCCCAAATAAGGAAGAAACTCCTGTTCCTCCTGCATTGTTTAAGAAATAGTTTGATGTATTGCTTGTGAAAAGGGCAACTGTACTGATAGGTGTTGACCAGTTCTGAAGAAGATTAGAGTAATAATTTGATGTGTTGCTTGTGAATAGAGTGGCTTGACTAATTGTACTGAGGTATCCTGCAGTTCCAAGACCTCTTACTGTAGACTGGAGTGACAATGAAGAAATCGCAGGAAGGTTCGTGAGTTGTGATCCGTCTCCTAAGAAAGTAGAACTGGAAATTTGGTTTGCAAAGATTGTATCTGTATTGATCTGAATTGTACTAATGATCACTGCGCGAACAGCTCCAAAATCTGCCCATCCATTTCCATCGCCAAACTGTAAGGAATTGACTTGGAGTGAAGAGATAAATCCTGTAGTACCAGTAAGGTTACTTGTTGTGAGAGTAGATATGTTCACACTGAGAGATCTATAAGATGTAGTAATACTCGTTATTGATGAAACAAGTTGTGCAGAAGAAATATACGTGGCCGTTCCTAATCCAGCAGTAGTACTAAGAAGAGGAGTAGAAAAGTCTTGTAGGATGTTTCTTGCATAGTTGGAAGTATTAGAACTAAAGAGAGCAACTGTAGAAAGTCCAGTGGAAATCACTCCAAAGAGAGAGGATGTTCCTGCACCACCTGCATTATTCGCAAAAAAGTTAGAGGTATTGGAAGTAAATGCAGCAACTGTAGAAAGAGGCGTTGACCAATTCTGTAGAACATTAGAATAATAATTAGAGGTATTGGATGTAAAAAGTGCAGTGGTAGAAAGGCCTGAGGAAACTTGTGCTTGTAAAGAACTGATTGGAGTAGACCAGTTTTGAAGAAGATTAGCATAGTAATTTGATGTGTTGCTTGTAAAGAGAGCTACTGTAGAAACTGCAGTAGAAAACATGGTAGAGTAGTTTTGCAGTATATTTCTTGAATAATTGGAAGTATTGGAAGTGAAGAGGGCAACTGTGGAAAGCCCAGTAGAAACAACACCAAAGAGAGAAGAAACTCCTGTTCCACCTGCATTGTTTAAGAAATAGTTTGATGTGTTGCTTGTAAAAAGAGCAACTGTTGAGACAGGTGTTGACCAGTTCTGTTGGAGATTAGAATAGTAATTAGAGGTATTGCTTGTAAAAAGTGTGGCTTGACTAATTGTACTCAAATATGTTTGTCCTAGTCCAGCGGTTGTACTCAAAAGTTGCGAGGCAATCACACCAGAAGCCGCGGTACTTACATAATAATTTCCAAGGCCATTCACTGTAGACGCCAATTGACCAGGTGAAATGCCTGATCCAGTATTCAGCTCAATAGCAGTTAATGTAGGGCCATCTAATTCACCAAAGTTGAAATTACCACCTGATATAGCGATAACCTTCATAAAATATTCATATGTTCCCGCAGGTTGATTATCAATATAGGTAATAGAGTAAGTAATATTTTCACTTCCTGCAGAAGATTCTACCCAAACCGAATTTCCCAAAGCAGTAGAGCCTCTGTATAATTGCATTCTACACCAAGAACCTGCATTAGAGTTTTCAGCATCACCTGTAACTAAAATCTGCACTGGAAAACCCTGTGTTGTGATGGTTGTGCTGATGACAGGTGCTGGCGTTGTTGTGGTTGTCGTCACTGTGACCTTGGGTCCAAGTCTCTGAGAATAATTCATAGCAAGGTAGGAAATGGAAGAAATATAGACTTGTCCCAAATTGTTTGTCAATCCAGTTGTTGTACTTGTGAGCGATTGTGTAGAAACATAGATATTTCCTAATCCAATGGTTGTACTTGTGAGAAGAGAAGCAGTAAGGGCAGATGATAAATAGATATTACCAAGGCCAATTGTTGTACTTGTCAGAGGTGTTGACCAGTTTTGAAGAAGATTAGAGTAATAATTGGATGTGTTAGATGTAAAGAGAGCAGTGGTAGAAAGGCCAGTAGAAATGACTCCAAAAAGAGAAGATGTTCCTGCACCTCCTGCATTGTTGGCAAAATAGTTAGATGTATTAGAAGTGAAAAGGGCTACTGTAGAAAGACCAGTAGAAATATCTACTCCAATCGTATTTGCATAATAGGATAATGCATTGAAAAATGAATTAGAAGTATTGGAAGTAAAGAGAGCAACTGAAGAAAGTCCTGAGGATACAGTGGCTTGTAAGGAACTGATAGGAGTTGACCAGTTCTGTTGAAGATTTGCATAGTAGTTAGAGGTATTGCTTGTAAAAAGAGTAGCCTGGCTAATAGAACTCAAATATCCTGCTATTCCTAGTCCACTAGTAGTGCTGACTAATTGCGCAGTTGTAACAGCACCGCCTGTACTCAAATAAATATTTCCTAAACCAATTGTTGTACTTGTCAGAGGTGTTGACCAATTTTGAAGAGTGTTTTTATAATAATTTGAAGTATTGCTTGTAAATTGAGCAACTGTTGATACAGAAGTTGACCATGAATCACCTGTTGTACTTATATAAATAAATCCTAACCCTGTGACGGTTGAAATAAGAGTTGAATTCATGATTGAACTTGTAAGGAGTAAATCACCATAGGGTGCCATTGTCCCAGGATACGGTCCAAAAATTAAATTTCCATTACTATACGAAATAGTTCTGTCAGGATGATTTGGAGTATAACTGAACAAGTAAACATTGGATGTCAAAACTTGTGTTGTACATACCCAATTTCCTACTGCTAGATAAGGTGCATTGATTTGCCCACTTCCAATAAGAGTTGTTGTAGATCCAATATATAAATTTTTTATGATACGCACAGAGCCATAAATATCCATAGCCAGTGGATTCGGTTGAGGATCTAATCCTATGATTTTAGAATCTGAATACTGCCATGGTGGTAACGTTTCAGGAGTTGCATTGATATATAAACTACTAAAAACACCTTGACCTACATTCACTTGACCTGTACAAATAAAACCGGCCTTGAGTTGACCTGTGGAAATATTCAAGGAGGAGATGCTTATTAAAGAAGAAACATATCCAGCAGTTCCCAATCCTGCAGTGGTGCTACGAATAGGTGTTGACCAATCTTGAATAGTATTCGCGTAATAGTTAGAGGTGTTGCTTGTAAATTGATAAATTGTATCTTGTTGTGTGGACCAATCTTGTAGGTTATTTTTATAATAATTGGATGTATTGGATGTAAAAAGAGCTACACTTGAAACTGCAGTAGAAAACATGGTGGAATAGTTTTGTAGCAGATTCGCATAGTAATTGGATGTATTGGATGTGAAACGCGCAACAGTAGAGACTGGAGTAGAATAGCTTAGTAAGTTTGTAGATGTCCAATTAGACAAAGTACTTGCATAGAAATATACAGATGAAACAGGTGTTGACCAATCTTGTAAAAGATTTTTATAGTAATTAGAGGTATTGCTTGTAAAGAGTCCAACTGTAGAGAGACCTGCAACATTCTGCAAGAGAGATCCATCACCTTGTATAGAAGAAACTACAGCCTGTGCTGTCGTTAATGTAATTGTAGAGACGGCTATGGCTTGAAGGGGTCCCATATTTACCCATCCTGTTCCTGTTCCAATTGTGAGACCATTCACCTGAAGAGAAGAAATAGTACCCTGGAGACCTGTTAGAGCAGGGGCATTGAGTGATGATACTCCTGTGCTTTGCGAGAAAAAGGCAGTTCCAATGGCAGTTGAAAAGGAAGAAAGTGTCGCACTAGAAATATACCCTGCAGTTCCTAGACCTCTTAATGTACTTTGAAGTTGCAAAGAGGTTACTTCACCAGTACCTCCACCTCCTGTACTCAAATAGATTTGTCCAAGGCCATCCACTGTAGATTGCAATGATTGAGAAGAGATTGCATTCAAATTATAGATTTGACTTCCATCACCTTTGAGAGAAGAAGCAACAACTTGTGTGAGATTTGCAATATACGCATTTATCTGTATAGTGCTGACTGCTTGTGCTCTGAGAACACCTACATCAATCCATCCTGTTCCATCTCCAAGAGTGAGTTGATCAACTGTTAAAGATGATATATATCCTGTAGACGCATTAATGTTGCTTGTATAAAAGTTGGATTGAAGTCCTTTTACAGTAGATTGAAGTTGGAGAGAAGAAATATAGCCAACTGAACCTAATCCTCTTACTGTACTATTCAGTTGTGCCGCGGTAACTTCTCCTGTCCCTCCTCCACCTGTACTCAAGTAAATGTTTCCAAGTCCATTGACTGTTGATTGTAATTGCTGTGTTGAGATATATCCTACATTACCTAATCCTAGAATCGTAGAGGTCAGTGCCGCCTGCGAGCCACCTGCTGGCAACCAAACAGTACCTCCTGACCCGTCTGATGTCAGCACCGTGCCAACCGCTGGATATAATGAATCTACACCTTGTTGTAAATAAAGTTGACCTACTCGAAGTATGTCAATTTCATATACTCTATACCAACTCATTTGGTTCCTTCCTTATTCTTGCGATGTTTTTATAACAAAGAAAGGAACATTTCCATAAAGAGCAGCCACTTTGCTAAAAGAGGAATCGTAACTTCCCAATATCTTTGTGCACTTGGAAAGGGCTAAAAAATCAAGAAGCGCACTTTGCATTCCTGCACGAGTCATTCTGCTTAAACTCTGTGCAGGAAACCATACTCTTTCTCCAAACAGTGCCTCTAACTCACGTTTAACACTGACGCTGTCCGTAGCAATGATAAATTTCGTCGTTTGTGATTCTTCTTTCATTTTTTCTATAAAAAGTTCTAGTGGTGAAAAATTCTTTGCTTTTTGATGGTCTCCTCGGCGAATATGTACGCCAACACAAGATTCATTTAAAAAAGGGTGTGTTACCTGGATATTTGAATTGGGTTTTAGAGAACGAAGAATCTTGAGCCACTGTTCATCTTCATATTTGTAAAAGGGTTGATGAGATCGGATTGGAAGACGAGGGAGGGGTGATGAAAGCCAATTCTTAAAATCATCTTCCGTTTGTAGTTCAATTGATTTTCCTTCCAAAGGTCCCATATCTATTTGAACCCACTTTGGAAGAGTTGATTTCTCAAAAAGGTCATCAAACCGAATCATGCAAGCAGGATCATTCGCTGGCCAAATCACGTGAAGGGTTTCTCCGAGATCCTCAGCCAAACAAATGGCCGAGACCAACGCACGTATCCGGTTCCCCATTCCAGCCAATACTTCAATTGTGATAGGCATCTTTTAAAAAGTGGACAAGAAAGTTTAAATCACTTACCACCTTTCAAAAATTGAATTTCGCAAAGGCCTAAGCATATTTTTCTTAATAACAAATATCTTTATCGCACTGAGAAACCTTCGCTCAATTCTCACTACTTTCAGCGGTAAGCCCAATGTCAAAGGCGCATTTTACGTCTTCTCTACAACTCGTGTTGAACAGCAGTTGAAACGCTGGTCATTTGATCTCCCCGATGTCCGGCCATACTACGCTGTGAAGTGTAACCCCGAACCCAAACTGATTCGGATTATGAGAGAAAATGCTGCTGGATTTGACTGTGCAAGTCAGCGTGAACTCTCAATGATGAACACAAGGGGTCATTTTCGTGATTCAGTAATTTATGCCAATCCTTGCAAATCAGAACGTGATTTGGAATATGCAAAGGAAAATGGTAACCCCATTACTGTTGTTGATTCAATTGAAGAAGTGCACAAATTAGCCGACACGAATTATCAAGGAGGAACTCTCATTCGTGTAAAGGTTGATGATTCTGGAAGTAAGATGCCTTTTGGTACAAAGTTTGGATGTGTTGATGAAGATGTTCTTGAAATTGGAAAAGAGGCAAAAAAGAAAAACATTGCAGTCAAAGGGATTAGTTTTCACGTTGGCTCGGGAAGTTATGATGTATCTGCCCACTTTGTAGCCATACAAAAAGCAGTTGAGCACTGCAAAAACCTTTTGAAGATTGGACATTATTCTGCAATGATTGATATTGGAGGTGGATTTATCAGTGATAAGAGCAACTTTACACTGAGAACTGCAAATATTCGTCACGCAATTCTTGATTCTAGAAAACTTGTGGGGTTGAAATTTATTGCAGAGCCTGGGCGTTTCTTTGCAACAGAATCTCATGATCTCTTTGTTCAAGTCATTGGTAAGAAACCTGCTCATGCACCTCATACAGGTTGGCGGTACACGTTGGATGAATCCATTTATGGTCAATTTACAAACATCTTATTTGATCACCAAAAGCCAAAGTGGGTTCGTATTCCTCGCGCAGAGGAAACGAAAAAGCGCTCTTGGGGAAGTGGTATTCTCTTTGGAAGAACATGTGATAGTTTGGATGTGATTGCTCGTTCAGATAATATGGAAGAACTAGAAGTTGGAGATTGGCTCTGGTTTCCTTCTATGGGAGCTTATACAACTGCAACAGCAAGTGAATTCAATGGATTTCCAAAACCTCCTACCTTTGAGGATTTTGATAACCAACTTCCAAAGTTGGATTCCATTGACATGACTACATCAGTGAAAGAAGCCAGGTATATTGACAATGTAAGTTCAACGTCACTCTTTGCTCCCCCACCTGAAAAAATTGACATTCCTGTTGTTAAAACCTAATACAACCAACAGTAAATATGACCTGTTCAATTTGTCTTGAAAAATACACGAAGGAAGTTCGTCTTCAGGTGAACTGCCCTTATTGTCCTAGCAATGCGTGCAGAGGATGTGTGCAGCGATATCTGCTCTCATCATTTGATGATCCACATTGTATGGGATGTCGTCGTGCCTGGAATCGTGACTTCTTGGATTCTTATCTAACGAAGACATTCCGCAGTGGTCCTCTTCGCAAGCATCGCGCAAAGGTTCTTTGTGATCGTGAAAAGGCCTTTCTTCCTGCGATGCAAGTCTATGTAGAAGCAACGAAGAATCTTCGTGCAAATACAAAGGAACATGCGAAACTTCTTACGGAAATGGACCAAGTCAATCAAAAACGGTCTATGAGTGTTGTTCTTCGTGATCGTTATCTCCGTGCCTATCGTCAGGCACCTGCAACTGAACGTACTGAACTCAGAAAGAATCTAGATGAAAATGCAGAACAAGTTGCAAAAATCAATGTAGAACGTGATCTTACGCAGATTGAACTTGATATCGTAAATAATCGTATCATTCGCTGCCAAAATATTCTTGCAGGTCGCGGTGATACAGATATTCGTGAAGTGCGTGAATTCATTCATCGCTGTCCTGCAGAGGGTTGTCGCGGATATCTTTCTACTGCGTATAAGTGTGGTACTTGCGACAAATATATCTGTCCTGACTGCCTTGTTGTGAAAGGTGACAGTCGCGATGTAGAACACACCTGTGATGAACAGACAAAGGCTTCTGCACAACTCATCAAGAAGGAAACCAAACCTTGCCCCAAGTGTGGTGTTCGCATCTACAAGATTGATGGATGTGACCAAATGTGGTGTACGCAAGAAGGTTGTAACACTGCATTCTCTTGGAATACTGGTCGTGTAGTAACAGGTGTCATTCACAATCCTCACTACTATGAATTCTTGCGTCGTCAGAATAATGGTGCAGTTCCTCGTGAAGCAGGAGATATTCCTTGCGGAGGTCTTCCCATGGCTTGGCCTTTCACTCGTACAATTACTGCATCTGCAATTCCTATCCAAGAAAAGAATGCCATTCTTGCAGCCCATCGCTGTTTTGGAGATATTATCAATGTCCGCATTCCAGAGTTTCCTGCCAGACGTCCTGCCAATTCCAATATGGAAATCAACGTCAAGTATCTGATGAATGAGTTGGATGAAGATAGTTGGCAGAAACTTCTTGAACAGCGTGAAACTCGCTTTGAACGCAAGAAGGAAATTGGTCAGATTCTCACAATGTTTGCACACGTAGGTGCAGATATCATGCGTCAGATGGAGAATACTCCTACTGCAGATCTGCCCAGAGTTTGGAAGAATGGTCTAGGGCAACAACTCTTTGATCTCCGCAAGTATACCAACCAATCCCTCAAGGATCTTGGAGCAAGAATGATTTGTGCCTTCCCTCAGATTGATCGCAACTGGGAATATATCCCTTGTCGCAAAGAAGGTACAAATGATGATCTTGCTCCTCCTTCAAACCCTTATAGCCAAGTAACAAGTGCAAATGCGTATAATGCGTTTGAAGCACGACGCATTGCCTACACACTTTCTGCCTAAACCTAAAAAGAGAAAAAAAATAGATGGACTTTCTGAAAAATATACCAGTTGTTGTTATTCATAGAAAAGAAAATATAGAAAGAGATATTTTTATTGATACATTTGAAAAAAGGATGGGACTTGAAATTCAAAGAATAGAGGGAATGGATGGAAAAGAATTGTGCAAACAAAATGATCTTCCACGAAAACATCCGAGAGAGCCAACACCAACCTCAGAAGGAAATATTGGTTGCACATTTTCTCATGTGGGCATTTATGAAACATTTTTGACAACAAACTTTGATTATATTCTGGTATTGGAAGATGATGTTGAATTAGTATGCGAACCTTCTGATATTTATGATTATATTGAAAATTCATTTGCGTTACCTCATTGGGATCTTCTTTTTCTAGGAGTCAATGAAATTGTAGAGGGAACAAAAGTAGAAGAGTATCCTCTTATTTCTTATGTGAAAAGGTTTTGGGGAACTCATGCTGTTATTGCTACACGCAAAGGTGCAGAAGCTATTGTGAGAGAGTTTCGGCAATCTATAGCAAGTGGTTATGCACTTCCTGCAGATTGGCTTTATTCATTTACCATTCAACATCAAGAGTTAGTAGCCTATGCTCCTTCTGATCCACGAACCTGTGTTCAACAAAAGGAGGGTCTTGTTTCAACCTGTACTGGTAAATTACGCTTGTATACCTAGGAGTTTCTGACCCCATTTATAGGTTGCTTCAATCTTCTTTTCATCCATTTGTTTCTGATAGGCGCGGAAATCAAAAATCTTTCCTTGGAAAAGTTCATCACGAAGTTCATAGAGGCTTGTATCATTTGCCCAATTGGATTTTCCAAGATAGTTATTTGTTGTTGTTGAATTTTGAGGTAAGAAACCAGATGTTTCTGTAAAAATTAGCTTATTGTTCACATAAATTCCAAGATCAGGTCTAACCGCATCTGAAGTTGTTGCAGTGACAACAATATGAGTCCATTTCTGGAGTGGAATCACATTGTTAATAACAATTCTCATTTTTCGTTGTCTTTGATCCCAGATTTCATAATGAAGACTTGCAGTATTTGCAATTCCAAGAGGAGTAGGTACACGCACTGTGCTAGGAGGAAGTATTCTGGCCTCTACTTCTGAATCCATACAAGTAAACTCATCGCAATTTGCAGAACTTGTTCTCATAGCATCTTGGGGAGACATTTCAGGAACGATTTGAGCCCCAGATGGTCCATCAGGAAGTGTACTTCCAGTTCCACAGAGTAAAGGGCGAATTTCTGCAGCCCCTGCGACTTGAGGATCTCCTTTTCCTAAAATACCTAGGAAGACATTTCCTTTTCCAGCCCCATTTCCAAAATCAAAGATGTGTGCATTGTTAGTAAATTTGTCAAAATATACCCATACGCTAAAAGCACGAATGGAACGAAGGCGAACTTGTGATCCAAGAGTGAGATCACTAGAATCTCCAATACGAATAAACTGAGACGAGCCATCAAACTTTAATCCTTCTGTAGCAATGGGACGAGGAATTTCAGCAATTTCTGCATTTTTGTAGTACACTTGTGTATTCTTTACATAATCTAACATGTCATCGCGAAGTCGTAACCAAATAACACATCCTTCATAAAATGATAGTAAAGTCATAATATCCTCAGGAGGATTTGGATCTGCTACATTACGCTCTGCAAATCCTGAATCATTTGCCAAAAGACAAAGAGGTTGCCAACTACCATCTGATCCTTTCAAGATACGGCAATAGGCATCTCTACCATCTTTCATGATAGGAGCCATATAATCATCGCGACTAAGTTTCAAACCATCTGCAACAGATTTGCTACGAAAGAATGTTGTGGAAAAATTTTGAGATCCACCGAGTGCACATGCAAAAAAGGCTTGGTCGTCGGATTTTCCTTTGGGTACTACAATACGACAGAAATCTTGCTTGTCTCCAATTCTCTGCACATCAGCATAGTCATTAAAGTATCGTCTATCTTGAAAAAACTGCGGATCTTCCACATTAGAGGCTATGTCTCCACGCTTGGGGAAGAACTTTCCAAAGTAAGAATCTTTTTCAATCACGGGTACTAAAGTTTCAAATCCTTCTTGAAGTTTTTGTGGAGCCAAAATCTCTAGAAGCAAGGCACCTATAAGAATTAAAAGTCCTATGAACACTGCTCCGGACATCACCTATCTGCCCCAGCGATTTTCAAATGAACTTTTTGCGACATCCAAACAGAGAATCATGTATGTCTTACAAGGTGGAAAATTAATTGGAAAAGGGACATATGGTTGTGTCTTTGATCCACCCTTAAAATGCAAATCCAAATGGGGCCCTTTAAAAAAGAATGTGGTTGGAAAAATTACTCAACCGATTGACTTTGCTGCAGAAGCAGAAGCAGCAAAAGAATTGGCAACACTTGATGTGCGATCAAAATACTTTGTTCTTCCAGATATACATACTGCTTGTGAGATTTTACCCATAAGTAAACAATCAGAAAAGGATATTCAAAAGTGCGATCCTATCATGACAGATCCTAATCAACAGATGATTCAATTTGAAATGCCTAATGCAGGAAAAAGTTTATTTAAGAGACTTAATGATGCTGATGTGCGTACACCAGAATTTTTTATCAAACTCATGGGATTCTTACTTGAAGCTGGCGCATACCTTGCTGCAAAATCATTTGTACATTATGACATTAAAGAAGATAATATTCTAATTGATGAATCTAAAAGTTTGAAAGTGATTGACTTTGGACAAAGTTTTTCTGCGAAAACAATTACAAAAGATGTTCTTGATCTCCGTTGGAAAATATACAATCCTGCGTATGCTGCTGAGGCACCAGAATGTACCTTATTTGGTGCACTTCTTTATGGTGAGGACTTCTCTAAGACAGTAGCTGAGATCTGTGATCAGAAAGTTCCTCTTCAGCATGCTGAACGACTTCTTGGAATTTCCAGAAAGAAACAGAAGATAGAATTACTCACATTCTGGAATCAAAGTCGGGCGGCGCGTGAACGAGATCCAGTTCAATTCTTCAAATTGTATTGGCCAGGATTTGATGCCTTTATGATTGGAGGGACTCTGATTTCCGTTCTCCAAAGATTAATTCTTTTACCGAACTTTGCACAAAGTTCTAAGTGGTTAGCCAAGAAACAAAAGATTTTTACAATTCTTCGTGGGTTGCTACAAGCCAATCCGCGAAATCGTATAGATTGTATTCAGGCCTTACATATTTGGGATCCTACGAATGTCTGGTTCCAAACGTACGGGACCACTTGGATTTCTTCACGCGAGAAGCAGAAACCTTCTTCCGTGTAACTCGTTTCTTACCGCCTCCAACTTTTAAGAAAAGTTTATCAATTCTGGGTACACACATGTATGCACAAAACACGTCATAATCAAGTTTTCCGTGTTCATTTGTCCAATTATTATCGCAAAGGGCTGGATCCCAAATGGGTCTCATACTGGCATCTTTGTTTGTAACAGGTTTTGCACCTCCCTTTTGTGACCACCAACCATTAGAATCTTGTCGCAAGAAATGATAATCTTCATCTTCATCCACAACCAGTGCAATTTTAGATGTCTTAGGAGGACACTTTCGCTCAAATGTTGTAAGAGACATGGAGGGATTGTCACCCAAAAGACGCACAATCATATTGGGGCATGTTTTTGGTTTCTCAGATGAAAATCTTGGATATCCTGCTGCAGAACCGGGTTGATGGAAGGGTAAATTACACTCTTTATCTTTTAAACAATTTGCAATTTGCTGTGGATCAAGTATATTCATAGCATATGCAAAACAGTTGTGAGTATCTTGATGCTCTCGTTTCTTATTCCAAAGATTGGGCTCATATTTTGGTTCATATCCTGTCATAGGTGATTTTCTTGAACATTTCTTAGCATGATCTTTGCAGAATGCTGATTTAGGCATTGGTGGTTTCTTGCATGTTGATATGCACTGACACTTGAGAATTCTGGGAGGAATCAGAGACTTCTGATCCCCTTCGTTTACTGGTTTGCTTTGCATTTTGAGTATCTGAATCTTTTCTAAGACTATTTGATTGCTGGCTGGTGCCATCCCCTATTAAAGATTTTAGAGTATTTTCATCTTGCCTTCCTTCTTTTGTTTCCTGTAAATACTCTTCCATTGTTTCAATTACACCTGGGCGTAATGGTGTTATAGGGTTTGTATTCTCAATGGATGTTGTAGTTTTCTTAGAAGAATTTTGGTGGGCTGCACTATTTTCCAATTTATTTGAATATTCTGATTCTACTTCTTTCATTTGGATCTTTTCAATGATATGACAGAAGAATTTGAATTGATTCTTGTGAGTTGGAAGTTCTCCAGGAGTATAAAATCCGCTATAGCGACCAGACAATTGTGCATATTGCCAACCTTCACTAATTAAATATTCAATATCTGAGTGTAAATACATAAATTTCTTATCAATCTTAAAAAGTGTCATAATTGCATTGCAAATTGTTACAAGAAGTGATAGTACCCAAGTTGACCAGTAAATTTGGGCTGAAAACGCTCCTTTATCGGCTCCAGGACCTGTATCCGCATATTGAATAGATAATAGTGCTGGAACAATAAGAGAGCCAATCGTCACAATTGTCTTATTCACATAAAATAAATAAGTAATACGGGATGTTCTTCCACGTAATTTATCTATAAGTTTAACATACCGAAGATGCAAGATTAATTTTTCAAAATCGCTTAATTCAAGGCTTTGAATAATTTGACGATAGGATATTTCCTCTCTTCGTATACAACTCATCCTATTTAGGGACTTAAAAAATTGAAACTTCATTGCCCCGCACCCTGTAACTACCACAGTCATGACGACAGAAGATTTTGCAATTTATTCAACACATTATATTGATAATCAAGATATTCATACAGGAATTATATCCTTGGATCATTGGAGCCGACTCTCTGATGAATTGCAATCGCCTCGGTTGTTTGCCAGTATTCAATTTGATAACAAATCTTTACTTTGTGCACTCAATTGCTTAACTGTTGAACGAGGGTTTCCCAAGGCAATCTTTCTTCCTGAATGGATGATTCCTCATGGATTTGAATGTGGATCTGAGCATACAGTTACAATTATTGGTGTAGATGCTCTTCCTAAAGCAGAACATGTTGTTCTACGACCTCTTGATAGTGCGTTCTACAATACTGATGCAAAGGAGGAACTTGAACACAATTTGACAAAACTCGGTTGCATTACGAAAGGGCAACTGATCAATTTGCCTCTTCAATCCTTGGATGGTTATGAAATGCCCTTTTATGTTTCAGATGTTCAGCCTGCAGATAGTGTACTTCTAGATGGTGACGAGATTTCCTGTGAATTTGAAGAGGCAGTAGATCAATTTGATGGTCGTCCTCCGACACCGATCCCAGAAGTTGTTCCTTCTTTGGCATCTATGATTCCACAGGAGACAAAGGAAGAAGATACGCGCTTTCAAGGAGAAGGTCGGCGACTTGGAGGAGAAGTAAAGAAAATGGCAGATGGGAAACCTTGGAATCCTTATAGATAATCTTCTTAAAAAGAAGAGATGGAGAAATCCAAGGCGACCTTTTCAGGTGAAACTTTAGAACTTTTGAAAAGACTTTCTCCAAAAATAAAGGCACTTGCAGGAGAAAAAACTTCAGTTGAAATTAAAGCAGATGAACTTTTTAAACAAGTCAAGAAAGGAAAGAGTGCAAAAGAGAAATTGTATCTTTTTGTAAAGGCTGTTCAACTAGGTGAAGGACAACCGCTTTTTCTTAAGAAAAAGTTTACTGTAGAAGTTCGTTCAAATTGGTCTTCTAAATCAGAAATTGAAGATATTCTAAAAGAGGCTGGAATCAGTGATTCAAAATCTATCTTTCAACGTGCAAAGAATTTTGTGGAAGGAAAAGTAAAAGAGGGTATAGCACCGAATAAACCCGCAGTTCAGAAAGGAAAGCCTGAGCATGCACCACAGTATAGAGCACCAAGAAGTATGCGTGGAAGATATCATGGTGAAGGTCCTCCAGAGAATGAAAATGACTTTTTTGAAGAAATGAGTCCTGAACAAGCATGGTTTGAGGCTTCTATGCGTGAACCAACAAGAGAAGAGAAAGAACGACATGCAAAATGGGTTGAATTTGTAAAGGAACGCCAAAGACTACAAGAAGAAATGTTACGCTCACACCGTGTCAATGCACCCAGGGCGTGGGCTGAAAAATTTCCTGGGAAGCGGTATCCTCCTGAAGATCCTGGATGGCAATGGGCCTATCCTCCAGGTGAATGGCAATATTTCAGTACGAATGGATACAATCCATTTTACAATGATGACTATATGTTTGGACGTAGAGAGAAACCATATGCCGCTCCTGAAGAGAACACATCCAATGAAGCTCCTCCTCCGCCCCGCCGCGCCGAGCCTGGTGCTGGATTATCCTGTGAAGCCTTTTTACTCAGTCAAGGAATAAAAAATAAAGTGACATTTTACAAGTGGGTTCTAAGAAACCATCCTGATAAAGTACAACAAGCATCGCAAGAAGAAGGATTAGAAAAAGCCAATGCAGATAAAAAAATAGAAACAGCTACTGCTCTTTTCAAGCGAGCATGGAATTGCATGGAAGAAATAAAAGAGGCACAAAATAAGGGAGATGATTGGCATATTGGACCGAGTGGAGGTGCTACACGTAAACAAAAACAAAAGAAAAGAGGTACACGTAGGGTATAAACTGTTCTAACTTCAGTTGTCTAGATGGCTGTAACCCAGGAGCAAATTGAAGAGGGTGCAAGATTATTGTATACATGCCTTGAATCTGCAATTGCAGAAAAAAAGGGATGTTTAATTGGAAGAAATGGAAGTACTGAACTTACAACACTTTTTTACTATGATACCTATAAATCTTGTAATCAAGAAATGGCAAATAATTTAGAAAAATACAGTGGAATCTTTCCTGCGAATGCAGTTACATTAGAAACGTGGATTAAAGCCTATAAGAGGGTACTGAAAAGCATTGAAAGTGAACCTATCGTAACGGGTTGGTTTCAAGGATTGGCAGAGTATGAACAACGACTTTTGCAAGGACTCTGTCCTAGAAGTAAATCTATTCCCCTTCGTTGCCTTGAACCTTATTATGTAAGTTCTGAAAAACGCTGGACAAATCTATTAAAAGGAAAAAGAGTAGCTGTTGTAAGTTCTTTTTCAAAGTCTATTTCTTCACAGATACCGAATGCAAGTAAAATCTGGGGGTCTCAATCTGAAACTTTACTTCCCTCTACAACCACATGGATTCCTATTCAAACAGGGTTTCCTCCAATGATTGCCAGAGGAATTCTTGAATGGCCAGCAGGCTGCGATTCATGGGAAAAGGCTCTTGATAGCCTTGAGAAACAAGTACGTGAACAAAATGTGGATGTATGTGTAATTGGTTGTGGTGCACTTGGTATGATGCTTGGTGCAAGGCTAAAACAACACGGAATTTCTTGTGTTGTGATGGGAGGAGCCATCCAGGTTCTCTTTGGAATCAAAGGTCAACGCTGGAGAAATCACTCTATTATTGGAAATTTCTGGAATGATGCTTGGATATGGCCTTCTGAAGAGGAAACTCCTGGATTGAGCAAAAAAATTGAAGGGGGGTGTTATTGGAATCCAAGTACGTAGTAGAATGGATCCTCGTTGTTTCAATCATTGGCCTTGGAATCAGAAGAATGAGTCTGAGTGTACTCAAGATTTGGCTCACAGTGAAGTTTACAGCAAGTTCTTTATGAAGGAACAAGAAGTGAAGTTTGATATTCCGAAGTGCATGGAAGGATTTGTCTGGACAGGTATCCGGTTTGTATTGACATCAGCGGATGATATGGAGTGGTATCCTCTTGGTATTCGTGTACCCATTCAAGGAGGGCTTACACACACTATCTTTATTCAGTATGGAAAGTGGAATATTCTTCCCATTGCTTTTACTCCCGAGTATATGGATATTCAAGGAGCGCCTTCTTTGAAACTTCAGTTTCTCACTCAGCAGACTGGAAAGATTGAACTTTTAGCACAAAAGATTTATAAGGATACATCAAATGAGAATACAATTTCTGAGTGATGTTCATCTTGAAAGTTGGCGTGGACAAACCTTTGATGATATTCTTGATCCAGTTGCACCCATTTTAGCGCTTTTGGGGGATGTAGCTCCTCTTACAAATCCGATTCTCCCTCGTTTTTTTGAATGGTGTTCTGAACGATTTGAAACAATTCTTTGGGTTCCTGGAAATTTAGAAATCTGGGATTCAGGTGGTTATGATTCATCTTTGGAGAGAATGAAAACATTTGCAAGCACCTTTGCAAATGTCATCGTTATGGACAAAGAAGGAATGTATTCTGATGATGGAGTAGTTATCTTAGGCTGCCCCTTGTGGTATAGACCCCATGAAGATGTCATGCTTCATTATGCGGGAAAGGTTTGGATAAAACCCGAACCATTGCCTTGTCACGGTGGACTTTTGCTAAAACTTCATACAGATCATGTGAGATGGTTGGCTAATAAGATACGAGATACACAAGTTCCAATTGTTATTTTATCCTATTATGCCCCTTTACTCGCTTTTGTAGAGGAAGAATGGGTACAAGATCCAGAAAACGCCTTACATTCTCCAGATTTGGAAAATTTACTAAGACCTCCTGTGGTTGCTTGGATTTTTGGTCATTGCCATCGTAAGATACATTATAATTACAGTTGGAGTGGAACTACTGGTCAAGAAACCTCTGTTCTTTTAACAAATAATCCAAGAGGATATCCTGAGGAAGTTACTGGATTTCGTCGTGATGCTGTTTTGCGCATAGATCCTAATCAATATAGCCAGAGTTTATTAATGCGTGGGCCAGTTTCTTCAGACACGCTGGAGGAGCAATTTCACCAAGGATCGTTCAAAGCCTGAGATGGAGTTACCAAAATTGGCCATAGGCATAAAAGCAATACTTCTCTTTTGTTGGATAAATTTTATGGCTTCGTCTTTTCCAATTTGTTGAGTGGCAATCAAGTACATGGCAACAACTGCAGCAGATCTCTGCATTCCTGCAGCACAGTGTACAAGGACTGCATGACCTTGTCTTCTTTCTTTTGCCAGTTTCGCAACAATTTCAAAGGACCATAATTCCATATTGCGAATTTCTGCTGATTGTAAATTATCATCAACAGGAACTCTATATTTATTTGCTTGGATAGGTGCAAATGGAATATCTTTTGTGCAATTAAAAATGGCTTTTATATTTTTTTCTTTTAAAAATTTCATATCTTTTGCGGCTTTTGCATTTCCAAGCCAAAGACCTGGTAAAATTTCATCTGCATCATTTCCTATAGGGAGAACAAACATCTACTGTAGATTCAAGAAGTTTCGGAGGCTAGTGAACCGCCAAAATTGATATTACAGTTTCAAGTAAATCAGGTACCCATGCTAACGCGACATTTATATAGATATGACGAAGTTAAAGCAAGTTTGTTGTACTGTATTATTATAAAACGTCATGAAGAGGCTTTCTTCTGGTGTATGGAACTCTTTGATTCATTTGGAGGAAGTGATGTTCTTGAAGTTTTCATAAAAGCTTGGATCCTTTGCATTGGCTGGACAGGATTTGGTTTTCTAAAACACTTTCAAGGAGAAGAATTTGATGAAGAGAAGTTGTATACACTCTTAACAACACTAATTCAGTATAAAGAAAGGGATGCCACTGTGTATGGTTTACTGTTCAAAGGTGCACTCATTAAGAATCAGATAGATACTGTTGTTCCTATTTCTATACCTGAATGGTTGTCCAAATTCTCAGAACATGAACAATATATTTGGCGCGCCATTAAAGAAAGAAAGATACTCTTGGCTTGGAGTATGCTCCATAGAAACTGGTCATGGAATCTTCTGGAGGAGACAGCAGAACCTTATCAAAAGGAGGTCCTTCAAATCATTAAAGAATCAGAGTTATTCTCTCAATTTGAATGGGAGAGAAAAGTGCTTGCTCTACTCTGCCTTTGCAGTGATAAGAAACAATTCCAAACTGTTGACCTTAAAGAAATTCCAGTTTCTCTTTTCCAAAAAAAAGAAGAATGGGCTGCATTAGAGGGGCGGCGAAAGAGGCGTATGTTTAAAATTTCAACAGAGGCTATACTTTGGGGTACACGAAGATCTCTTGAACCCAATACACAAACAAATGAGGGAGAACTACTTACTATTCTTCCTACTCTTGCAGGTTCACCTTATTGGGAAGAAGTTGCCAAAACCATGGGAAGTTGGAAACATATTCGCAAAGTAGACGAAATGAAAGAAGCCTTTTATGATATGTACTTCCCTGATGATATTCCTGATGAGTGGTCAAAGAAAGATAGGGAACTAAGTCACGGATATGGAATGTTGATCAATGGAAATAAATCAATCCAGCAATTCAAGGGGTGGCGATGTCTACTCAATAAAATGCCGACACTGGGTTTAGTTTCTAATACAGTAGAAACACTCCTCAAATACAATTGGGATTGGAATTCCTTTGATGAAGCCTATAAAAATAGCCCAGAAATTCAATGGAACTATATAGTAAAAAAGAAAAAGATAGTAATTAGGAAATAAAAAAAATGAAAAACAAGGTCTAAAAGTTTCTCATATATGAACACTAGAATGCCTGCTATCCCTGCTATCGGTATTGATCTTGGAACTACATATTCATGCGTTGGTGTTTGGCAAAACAATCGCGTAGAAATTATTGCGAATGACCAAGGAAACCGCACAACTCCTTCTTATGTTTCCTTTGCAGATGAGCGTCTCATTGGAGATGCTGCAAAGGGTGTCGCTGCTGCCAATCCTACCAATACTGTTTTTGATGCAAAACGTCTTCTTGGTCGTCGTTTCAATGATCCTATTGTACAGGCTGATATGAAGCATTGGCCTTTCAAGGTTGTAGAAGGTCGCAATGAGAAGCCTGAGATTGAAGTAGAATACAAAGGTGAAAAGAAACGTTTTTTGCCTGAGGAAATCAGTGCAGCTGTTCTTCAAAAGATGAAACAAACTGCAGAGAGTTACTTGGGCGGTGAGGTCAAACAAGCCGTCATCACTGTTCCTGCGTATTTCAATGATGCTCAGCGTCAGGCTACGAAGGATGCGGGCACGATTGCTGGTCTCCAAGTTCTTCGTATTATTAACGAGCCTACTGCTGCTGCTATCGCGTATGGCCTTGATAAGACTGGTGAAGGTGAACACAATGTACTCATTTTTGACTGCGGTGGTGGTACTCACGATCTTTCCATTCTCACCATTGACAGTGGTGTGTTTGAAGTGAAGGCTACTGCGGGTGATACTCACTTGGGTGGTGAAGACTTTGATAACTTGATGGTGGAGCATTGCTGTGAAGAATTCAAGCGTAAGAATAAGATTGATTTGACTGGTAATTCTCGTGCACTCCGTCGTCTCCGCACGGCTTGTGAACGTGCCAAGCGTACTCTTTCTTCTGCATCCCAGGCGAACATTGAAATTGATTCTCTTGCAGAAGGAATTGATTTCAATACTGTAATGACTCGTGCGAAGTTTGAAAGCCTCTGTGAACCTATTTTCCGTCGCACGGTTGCTCCTCTTGATCAACTCCTCCGCGATGCGAAACTCAGCAAGGAACAAATCCATGAAATCGTCATGGTTGGTGGTTCTACTCGTATTCCTCGCATTCGTAAACTTGTACAAGACTATTTCAATGGCAAGAAACTCAATGACTCTGTCAATCCTGATGAAGCCGTTGCCTATGGTGCCGCTGTTCAGGCTCACATCTTGACGGCTGGTCAAACGACCAATGATCGCACCTCTGATCTCGTCCTTTTGGACGTTGCTCCTCTCAGCCTTGGTATTGAAACTGCTGGTGGTGTCATGACTCCTCTCATCAAACGCAATACTACCATCCCTTGCAAGAAGACTCAGACGTTCTCCACCTATTCTGATAATCAACCTGCAGTGGATATTCGTATCTTTGAAGGTGAACGTAACTTCACCAAGGATAACAATCTTTTGGGCACGTTCCGTCTTGAAGGTATTCCTCCTATGCCTCGTGGTGTCCCTCAGATTGAAATCACCTATGATGTGGACGCCAATGGTATCTTGAATGTTTCTGCAGTTGAAAAGAGTACTGGTAAGACAAATAAGATCACTATCACCAATGATAAGGGTCGTTTGTCTAAGGAACAAATTGAAAAGATGGTTGCTTCTGCTGCGGAACACGAAGCAGAAGATAAGGCGAATATGGCGAAAGTAGAAGCCAAAAATGAACTTGAATCTTATTTGTACAATTGCCGCAACAGTTTCCGTGAAGACAAAGTCAAGGAGAAACTCGGTGACGATGCTGGAAAGGGTGAAGCCATGGCTGAAGAGGGTATTCGTTGGCTTGATGAGCACCAAGATGCTAGTGCTGATGAGTACAAAGAGAAACACAAGGAATATGAGGGCAAGATGAATCCTCTCATGATGAAATTGTATGCAGGTAACGCGGGTCCTGATGGTGCTTCTACGGAGGGTATGATGCCTGGTATGATGGGTCAACAAGGTGAGAGTACCCCTGGTCCCAAGGTAGAGGAAGTGGATTAAGAAAATCGTTTCATAAATTTTTCAAGAACTTCGTGAATAGCCATTCTTTGATGAACGGCTGGATAATCTAATTCTGAATTTAAGATAAACTTTTTCATAAGGGCAGGTTCAAATACATAGGCTGAAATTGTTTTTTCTTTATTTTTCACAGCCTTTAAAAATCTATGATAACCATCTATTATTTTATGTTTGGATGTTACAAAAATAGGATAAGATAAATCAGAATCTTTGATTCGCTTTATGTTTTCCGCATATTTCTTTCTCTCAGGATGTTGTAAAACATCGGAAGGAGAATAATCCCCCCAAACATTTTCATCAAGTTGCCAAAGGTTTTCTTGGACATTTAGTTTCTGAATTTTTGGTTTCATAAGGTTCACATACGCCATCATCATATCAACTGAATAAATATTTTTTTCATCAGAAAAGGTTTTAAAATTAGGCATCCTATTTTGGAGTAAGAAAGTTTCCGGAAAAAAAATCTAAACTCTCTTTGTAGAAACCCCATGAGAGATACACAAAGTTACCACGAAATCGTTACACGCCTTCGTGATTTCTTTTTGACGAAAGGCTATAAGGAGGTTCCTACCCAATCTCGCCTTTCCATTCTTGCTGCTTGCGAGAATCCCCATTCTGTTGCAACCTTCCAATACAATGGACTTGTCTGGCCTCTTCCTCAAACAGGTCAAATGTGGCTTGAGTATGAACTCTTGAAGAATCCTGAATGGCCTGGTGTTTTCTGCGTGAGCACTTCATATCGTGATGAAAAAGATCCCATTCCTGGACGTCACGAAAAGATCTTCCCTATGTTTGAATTTGAAAGCAAAGGAACTATGACTGACTTGGCTGCCTTGGAATCTGAAGTGCTGGCACACTTGGGATTTGAACAACCTGTTGTAGCTGATTATGATAAGACCTGTGAAGAATATGGCGGAGTTCCTATCTTAGAAGATGAACATGAAACGCGCATGTGGAAAGAAAAAGGTAACATTGTAAGTTTACAAAGTTTTCCTGAACGTACCAGCCCTTTCTGGAATATGAAATGCCGTGGAAATGGAATCTACAATAAGATTGATGTTATCATGTATGGACAAGAAACAATTGGTTCTGCTGAACGATCTTGTAATGTTGAAGAAATGAGAAATACGTTCTATACTATTTCTGATGGAGGATATGCCCAAAAGTTATTTGATTTGTTTGGCAAAGAACGTGTTGAAAAGGAATTAGAAGAATTCCTGGCCTTTGATTTCTTCCCTCGGTTTGGAGGTGGTATTGGCTTAACCCGATTGGCACGTGCTTGGAATTTTCTTCAGAATAAGTAGAGATGCCTCGTTTGAACGAGAATAATTATAGTAATCGTTATTCAACGAATACTTATAACAATGAAAGGGAATTTTTTAATACTTATCATTTTACACAAAGTCCAGAACAAGTTGAGATTAGTGTTTACTTAACAGGTCGCCAAAATAGCCTTCTTGAATCTTGTATGCAACTTTCCCAAAGACCTGCATCTGGAGACAGAGAATTGGTCATTGGAAACTTAATTTATGACTTTGAAGAAGAAGAATTAGAAGATTTAGAAGATTTTAGTGTTGACCCATCAAATCCATTAAGGGCAGCCCTTCAGGAAATTGCAGATGCCTTACAAATTAATATACATGTGTTTGTTGGGCACATTGATGTTTGTCAAGATTATTTAACTCCCTATGAAATTAGATTACCGATGCTTACAAAACCCACAATTGTTCTTTTAATTGGTTGTCTTGGATCAGAGTATGCTAAGGAAGCCAATCAAAAGGAAATTTGGATGAATAGTCAAGCAGTTGTCATGGCATTTGAAGATTTGGTTCATATTTATGATTTTGAAATCTATGGATGCAAACAAAGTCATGTATCAATACAAAATATGTCATGTGAGTATGATGGCGTGAAAGAAGATTATAAAGAATTAGTAGATAGATATGGACAAAGAAATCAAGAACTCCTTGATGATTATGATCTTCATAGGGCTTCATATGATGCAACCAATAAGTTAGTAGAATGTTGTAATGCAAAAATAAAAAGATTTAGAAGTATATTCCTCAAGAAACTTCGTGAACGTGGATGTGCAAAATTTACAAAAGATAGGCTACAAGCCAAGATGGCAGCCCTTTTAAAAGAGGATGGATCGCTTGATCGTGACAAAATAGAAAATCCAGCATCCTATATCTTCTCATATGCAGATGGCCTTGAATGCAATACAGAGGACTGTGCAATTTCCAATCCCTATGAAGGATCTGAAGAAATAGCCAAGTCTTTTAATGATCGTTCAGAATTATTCATGCTCTATGAAGAAATAAAGAGTTTAGGAGAAAAGGTAGGTCCAATTAAAGAGAATGATGCTGCAATTTTAAAACTTTTAAAATCACTTTCAGAATCCAAAAAGAAAATTTTTACTTACATTGGAAATGATGGATCACTTCTTTGTGTTCTTGCTTGGAATGGATGTGTACAAAGTTTAGAATATGTTCTAAAACAAAAGGTTGATCTTCCTCTCAAGAAAGTAGATCGTTGGGGACTAACATTTATAGAGAATCTTCTAAAAAGTGGTAATACATCTGAAGAAAATTGCTATAGAATAGTAGTAAAAACATTAGAAAAGGATTCAGATTTTTTCACAAATACAAATCCACCTCTTTGTAGTATAGTAGGGCATGCATGTGAAATAGGATTTTACTCTATTATAGAACTTATTGCAGAAAAGGTTTCGGAGCCCTTTAAGGTTTGTATTAGTGAGGATAGTAATGTAAATTTACTCTACTCAACATTTCGGTTTTTACCATGGACGACAGAAAAGGCTTATAAGACAGTTAAACTACTTTTAGCAAAAGGGGTTGATCCAAATCATAAAGTCACTGAAGAAGATGATATATTAACATTCTATTTTAAAGAACATATTCCTCTTGTAAATGGAAAAATATTAAGAGAACTTTGTAACTATGGATATTCTAATCTAAATGCAATTAATCAACTTATTGAAGAGTACTCCAAAATTCTAACAAGCCCAAGGGCAGAAATTGTCTATAAAGAAACTCTGATGAATAATCTTCAAAGATTACCATCAATTGAACATTGGAATACGAATGATCTCGGTGATGAATGGAAGCCTATTTATGAAGAAGTAAATACTACCTATGAACTTTTTCTTCAAACCTTCAAGCCATCCATCCAAAATTTCCTTCGTTTGTTAGAAGATTGTAAGAAAATTATAAATAAAGGTGGAAAAAAGAATTATCAACTTAAGTTTAATAAGGAAAAAACACTCAAAAATACAAAACGAAATGTGAATAATATTACTAGACGTGTCCTTGCAGTAGATAAAATTCCTATCGCATATCAGGACATTGATGAATATATTAAAAAAGTCGGTGCAAAATTTACTAAAGAAGAAAAGAAAGGCTATCGTGAAAGGGGAATTCAGATAATTCAGAATAAAAATGGGAATGCTATGGAGCGTTTACAAACGCTTGAGGGCATCCTTAAAGAAATTATGGAAGAAGCTGCAAAGAGATCATCTGGTGGAAAGCGCTACAAGGTTACACATAAAAATAAGAAACGCAATTAGTATTTGCGCGTGTGCTTCTTCTTAGAGATTTTTCTTTTCTTTGTTACTCGTTTGCTTCTTTTTCCTCCCATATATTGCCACATATCTTCATCAGCAATACCTGCAGCCTTTAAGAAATTGTAGTTTCTTTTCTTCTTTTCTGCAGCAGCAGTATTTTCTAATACTTTATTTATATGCTCTTCAGAAACTCCTATTTCCCTTAATTGTTCCAAATCATAACCAAGTTCTTTGAAATCATCAAGAGTAAGGCCAGTTTTAATTGAATCTACTATTGTATTTAAAAATGTCATTTTAGAACTATTTGATGCAGATTTTAAAATAGATGTATTATTCTCTTTTGCTTCTGCTTTACCACTTGCAAATAATTTAGCAGTCTTCTGAGGATTAGCATAAAAACCATCGTTATCACTATCATCTGCTGCATTACCAGAAGGTGATTCTGATTCTTCTTCCTCTTCTGTATTAGATACAGCGGCTGGGGCTTCGTCCTTCACACAGATTGAAAAGTGAATATTTCTACTATTCGCAATCGGCATCCAATCTCTACAGGGTTCTCCAGAGGGTATTCTCATACCTTGCTCTCCTCTATCCCACCAGTTTCTAGTTTCTTGATCCCATACATAAATGAGAGGTAAACTGTTTTGCCTTGCATACTTATTTGCGGCGGCTATTTCTTTATAACCACCCCAATAATTTGGACTCATTAAAATTAACTCTTTATACATTTGAAATTTTCGGTCATCTATTTCTGTCATGCGACTAGTATCATTAGGAGCCCGCAAGGCACTGTACTCAACATCCAAGGCGTCTATTTCTTCAAACATTTCAGCCTTACGTTTAGGGCTTTCATGAAGACCTTCTAAATCAACAGGCGTTAATCCAACCTCTATTCCAATAGTATCAGCAATAATTCTTCGTATTAAAACGGCACTTTCAGTTCTATTTGCAACCTCTACTCCTTGTTCAGGAAACCAAGCATAAAATATAGAATGGAACAAACAATTTCCATCTGCAGTTGTACGAACTGTATGAAATCCAGGAGGAGCACTCATTCTATTATGATATCTAGAAAATTACTTTCTATACATGGCGATCATTTGTACCGTATAGGTTTTTTTTATTCCGTAACTATCTTCAATACAAATTTCTAAACTAGGATAAATCGTCGGTGAATCCCAAGGAAAAACTCCTCTATCGTTCGTTTTCATAGAAACTATGCGAGCGATAGGGAAAAATCCAGTATACCGAATGAATTGTTCCATATTTTTAAATTTCTGAAATTGACTTCTTCTAATTATTTTAGTCTTCTTTTGATAATGGACTTCAACAAAAGAGGGATCCCCACATTTTACCTTTGTTATACAAGCACCCATCTACTTACAGTGAGAAACTCTACCAATTATAGCGCATGCAATTCGTTTGCCACTGTGGCCAGTTGTAGTACTATCTTCAAAGGGTCCTCTTCCTAAATCATCAGGATCTGCATGCACAATTACAGAGCGGCCCCATAAATCATTCACAGAAATCCCACCCAAATAAAATGAATATTCAGAAGCTCCTCTCTCACAAGAAACATTTCCTAAATCCCCTGTGTGTCTTTCTGATCCAGAACCTGGAGGACCACCATGTTTAGCTTCTGGATCAACAGAAAAATGTTCGCAGGCTCCTTTACAACCTTCTCCGCGTAAATCTCCCGCTTTGTGGATATGAAATCCATGTTCACCAGGAGGGAGTTTTGTAAATGTTGCAAGTACTCTTACACCTTTAGGAGTATTTGTAAAAAGAACCTCTCCATCTACTTTTGGTGTTCGGAAGACTGCAACTGCCATTCTACCTAAGGTGATACAATTGGGTGGGTACTGCGGAACGCTCTTTGGATCTGTAAGATACCGCTCCTATTTTGAATTAATCTCCGAACTTCCGCAACTATAATTGGATCTTCTTCTGCTTCTTGCTCCCCCTTGCGCACAGCAACTTTCCAGTATTTAAAACATAGTTCCTTCCATTCCTGAATGTAAGGATTTTCAATCAAATGATAAACACCCCATTTTAACCATTTTGCCTGCATTGCTGTTACATTTTGACTAATAAAATCACTTATATACCATTGACTATCTGTAGTAGATTCTAAAAAGCAACGATTTACCATTTCAAGTTTCAGAGGAATCTCAAAGTGTGAAACAAAATCTGGCATTTTAAATTTATGAAATACATATCCTTCCCAAGTCCAATGTGAAGAACCTGTTTTTTTTAATTGTTGAGAGATGGACCACACTTGACCCCAAGTAAGATCTTCATTTGTAAGTAAATTTCTTGGAGATTTTGGTTCTGGAAAAAAATCATAATGCAAGAGAAACCGATTTACAGTATCAAGTATGAATGATTTTGCGTTTACCTGGTATTTTTTATTTGCATGAAAATCCATGATATACACTGGATTTTTAGGAGGTTCCATTGTTATAACATCAGTTTCATTCACAAGTTGGAGTTTCTTGAGTTTCCAAGCCAAAAAAAGTTTTTTAAAAGCCCATCGCAACTTCTGATTTTCACGAAATGCGCGCAAGCAATCAAATTGTGTAGGCATGTATTTTGTTTCTTTTACAGGCTTTCCTTCTATGAAAACCTTTTCTAAATCATTCAATTTATTAAAATATAAAACACGATTATATCTTTCTTTAAAACTTAAATTATAAGGTGATATAGCTAGTAAAATTCTGTAATGAAAATAATCAGGAGATTCAAGTAACCAAGATTTTAAAAAACGTGAATGCAAAAGAAAAGAAGATCCAGTTACCCTCCTCTTTCCTTTCTTCTCCTTTTTCTGAGGATTTTTGTGTTTTGTGGATTTCTTTGCTTTTTTGAAAGTTCCAGGATGAAAGACAGGAGTTTTTGTATCATTCATTCTATTTGAAACAGTATACACTTCCTTGTATCTGCATTATATTTGCCAATAGGTTTTAGGTCTCCCTTTCTTCTTATGATAGAATCTTGATCTACCCAATAGGTTTCTTCAAAGGATTTTATGATTTTTAGTTTCTCAACATTTGGTTTTGGAGATTCCTTCTGGAGATGTGAAGGGCATGCGTTTCCAGCACCCAGGAGAATAGGTTGATTGCAGCGACAAAGTACTGAGGGATTTTCCAAAGAAGGAATCATAAACGAACAGCGCATAGTTTGAATGTCTACTAATTCTGATCCTTCCTCTTCAAATATATACATACCAACTGTATTGTCTTTGACTGCTTTTAAAAGGGGGTGTTCCGGTTGATGAAGAACCCTTGCAATTTCCTTACTAAGTCTCTTCACTTCGGCATTCAAAGATGCCTGCATGGCATCCCAATAGATGCGAGGAATAGGGATTTGAACTTTTTGTTCGGATTGCATTTGTTTGTTGCGTTTACTTTTCAAATTGGAGGAACTTCAAATTTACTAGGATGGCAAGTTTTCTCCACACTCTGAAGCCTATTCAAATTTTACCACAGCAGGATAAACCCAAAGAACAGCCATCTGTTGTATTTATGTCTAATCCAGAACCAAAAGTTGCTGAGAAGGTTATTATAGAAGAACAGTCTACAAAACTTTCTCAAAATGCTATTTGGGGACCTTTACTTTGGCGAATTCTCCATATTCTTGCTGAGCAAGTTGGAAAAACAAAGCCTGCTTTGATCCAAACAGATGAGGTTCAAAAATGGATTCAAATGATGAGGGCAGTTGAAAAAACAATGCCTTGTGCACTTTGTAGAGGGCACTATAAAGAATGGCTATCCAAACATTCTCTCAATGAACTCGCATTGTTGCGAGGAAAAGCTTTTCGTGAAGCAGCCAGAAAATACGTATGGCAGCTTCATGAAAATGTGAATACAAGTCGCAGTGTGAGTTCAGGTATTTCTCTGGAAAAATGTGAAGAACTCTATGGCTCTTGGGATCAGCTTCAAGAAACTTTTGATAAGTTTGCAAATTTTATACAAGAATTAGTCTCTGCTGGAAAATTCAAAGGAGAGGGATTTACCGAATTCAGAAAACAACTTATTTATGTTCGCAAACTAACAGATTGTATCTAAACTTCAAGTGTAAGAAGGCTATGGAAAATCAAATCTCTATCTTCCAAACTATGGAAGAAAAATGTCCACCACTGATGAACACCAACAGGATCTTCATACAAGCAACTTTCTGCACAATACGTCATAGCCTCCTCAAATCCAGGTCTTCGTAACCCTAATGTATTGCAGCCACGACTTATAAATAAATCTTCACTGGGAATTTCTTCATGAAATTCACTTGTTATTTTGATGAGACCCTGTTTACTGCGAAAGGACAATCCACCCACCATTTCGCCTTGATCCCAGAGTGCAGGGGCAGCAATATAGTCATATTGTAAAACAGAATCAGGAATTTGTTTTCTGAGATAAGAATCTGTTTGCATAATTAAAATATTCTCCCAAGGAAGACCTTTATAAAAATTACTATTCACTAAAAGACGTGTATATTCATCACGGGCTTCAGAATAAGAAGGGCTTCCACGAAAAAGTGGAATAAAATGGATATTGGGATGATTGTTTGTAATTTCTTTACAATATTTATAATTTACATCAGAACAAACAAAACAAATGGACCATCCTTGTCCAAATTTCACTGCATTATGGAAGACAAATTCTAGATTTTCATGAATTCGCCTTTCAATGATTAAAATACATTTTGTTGAAACCTTGGGTGGTGGGTTCTGAAGCCAGTGTTCACGAAGTTGCTTTCCATATTTTTGTTTGAGAATGTCAAAAATAAGAGGGTCTAGCCTTACACGCTTTTGATGTCTTCTTTCAGCAGTTAATTCATCTTCTGGGAATTCATCAAAGATATGAATTGTTTCTGTCATCTACCTGAGTATTAAAGAGAAGCTATAAGCCCCTCCCTAATTCATTGGGGTTCCAGTATTGGCATCTAGATCGTAAACAAAGATTCCATCTTCATCATCTTTGATTAAGAATTCAATTTGTGGAGAATTTGCACCAACAATCTGTGGGAAATTTACAAGGATTCCAAGAGAAATATCTTGAATTTTCATATATCTTGAGAGTTGCCATCTCTCTTCAGGTTTAATATTTCCTGCAGTTGCCTTTGTTTCAATCACTACACTGGTTTCTCCACGCACAATAATATCTGCACGAATCTGACCAACAATATGTTCCTTGTACAAGACACTCATCGTCGCTTCTAAATCATACTTCAATCCACTATTTTGAAGTTCTATACACAATGCTTTTTGATAGACATTCTCTGGATATCCTTTTTGTAGTACAGTGTAGACTTCACGAATCTTCGTACGAAGACCGTGTAAAATAGATTTGGCTTCATCGGATAACATAATGGTTACGCTATCCATTGCTGCATATGTATCAATTTTTCAGTTTATGCCTTTTATGCTTTGTACAAGCAAGTCATAGGAGGTGGGGCAAGTGCCGATAGAGGCATTATGCGTCCCGCGATACCAAAAATATCACCATCTCTTGCCCCAGCCAAAGTTGCCATCGTGTACCAACCAATACCAAGAGGAACCATTGTAATTGCTGCAATCATAATTCCTAGTATGGTTTCACAACCTGTTAATTTATATCTCATAAATATTATGGCCAATGTAACTACAATACCCACCACCATTGCTGTAGTTCCTTGTCCTTTGCGAAGATCCACACGGTCTTTAGGAGCACCTGATTCTGCAGATTTCGTGATTAAGGTTCTAGCATTCTGTAAGAAATATCCCATAAAGAAAAGAAAATGGGCCATCCAATAAGAAGGGAATACATTCACAGTTCCTGGAGTCACAGGAAAAGATGGAATTAAATTGCAAACATCTCTTGCTTGCACATATTTGTAATCTGCAGGTATGATAACAGATGCCATATGTAAAAGGGTCGTGGCTACAGGAATAAGGAATACATGTCCAAGGAATAATATGATCATACCTACATTTCCCAGTGCAAGTGACATAAATCCGAGAAAGGCTATTAACATGAGTGGAAGGTACATAAATGAATATAAAACCATTTGACGAGCCGATTCCAGAACCGTCATTCTCTACTTATGAAGGAGGATTACGTACAGAACATACATAAAGTTGTTCTCCGTTTGCAGCACGATTACGTAAAAGTGGAATGGCTGCAAGATTTGTGCTGTCGGGACCAAACAATGCCAAATTCTGGTATACAAGAACTGCTCCAATAATAATACCAATAGGAATTGTTAACATAATAACGGGGAATGTGTCACATTCAGAGTACATTCTGAAGGATGCAATTAAGAATAAGAAAAGTGCCATCCCAAGAATACTGATGTAGAATCGTGAAGACTGCATGGGGCCGAGAGCATCCAATTCTCTCTTTTGATTGCTGAGTGAAGAGTAAATGTATCCAATAGCTACGCTCAATATATAAATAGGAGCAGAAGGAAAGGCATTAAAACTAGAATTTGAACCAAAAAGAGAGAGATCACTTAATGTGGGTGACATGAAGCCTGTGCGACATTGGTTTTGAAATGCTTTCGGTGCTTGTCTTAAGAAAGAAAAATCAAACCAAGACATTCCTTTCCGTAAAAGGTGGAAAACAAGTATACTTTCCAAAAGACTTCCAAATAAAACTCCAAAAGATAAAGATGTTGTTAGAACAGCCATAAGACCGGACATAATCACCAAACTATCAGGAAGAATACGAGCGAACTCTGCAAGATTTGCACCAGGATAATCTTTTAAAAAAGAACCTATAGCGGCCATGCCTCTCTGCCTTAAGGATTGAAACGTTTTCAAGTAGGAAAGGACACTTCTTCATGGGAATACCTTCTTATTTTAAAAGGCTTTTGCAGACAAAGAAAACAATATTATTGAGAGAATTACCAATTAAAGTGGATGCCTTAGCCATTGACTTTAATTGTATCGTGTACACTTGCCTTCGTTCAAGTGAACTCTCTGCATATCCTGGATTAGAAGATGAGCAAAAGCATATTCAATGGGAAGATGAGGTGCTAGGAGTAGTTTGCAAAAACTTAAAAGAAATTTGGGATTCTGCAGGAAAACCAACAAATGTCTATGTTGCCGTAGATGGTGTTGTCCCCATGGCAAAAATAAGACAACAACGAATGAGACGATTTAAGTCAGTATGGTGGGCAGAAAAGGAATGTGAAATGGGTGTACGAAAACGTGATGTGCCAAGATGGGATACAAATGCAATTACACCAGGAACAGCATTCATGGATCGCCTTGCAAGAAAGATAGGGACATTTTGTCAACAACACAAATGGGAAATGAGTTCCTCCAATGAAAAAGGTGAAGGTGAACATAAATTAATTCAATGGTTGCGCAAGAAAAACGACTTTAAATCAGTGACTATTTTTGGATTAGACGCAGATTTAATTCTTTTGAGTATGTTATTTGCCAAACAACATTCTAAACTCGTATGGTTAATGAGAGAAAAATCGGAATTTCAAGATGCAGGTGCTGATGTAAAATATATGTACCTAGATGTTTGTCATTTGCTTGACGCTTTAGTATCAGAAGATGATAAATTAGAATATCTTTATGACTATGTACTTGGAATGTGTTTGTTAGGGAATGATTTTTTACCCCATGGGCTCACCATGAAAATACGTGAGAATGGTCATGAGCGCTTATTGAGAGAACTTAACGCACTCCATGAAAAGAATATTCGTTTGGTTACAAATGGATTAATTAATATGGATGGATTGAAAGAACTTATTGGAAATCTTGCAAGAGAGGAAGAAGATGAACTAAAAAGATCGCTCAAAAAGAAACTTGTGATGAAACCTGCTGCACCTCGTAACGATGTTGAGAAACAGATGCTTCCAGTGCAAGGGTTACCCTTGGAATGGAATGCTGAAAAGGTCTTTGGAACTCCTGATAGATTGCGAGAGGATTGGCAAGATATTTACAGAGGGTTTACACCCAAAGATGCATGTGCATCCTATGTTTTTGGCCTTCAATGGATCCTTGATTATTACACGGGAAAACCGGTGAACACAAGTTGGTTTTTTTCATGGCACCTTCCTCCTCTATGGTCAGACCTCTATGACTATTTGAATGGATGTCGTGTAAAACGCTATATCCCGCCTTCTGAAGTTGACTTACAACCTCAAGAACAATTGGCCATGGTTTTACCGAAGGAATCTTGGCATTTGGTAAGAAATCCTAATCTTCAAATACTTCCCTCTTTACTTCCACAATTCTGGCCCACAAAGTTTGGATTTTTATCATTGGGTCGTGCTTGGATGTGGGAATGTGAAGCAGATATCCCTATTCTAACACCCGGTAGATTACGCACTGTTTGCGGAGCAAAGGCTTAACACTTTCTGGAGTTCTTAAATAGCAAGTATGGGAAATATAGTTTCTCAAAATGTTTTACAATCTATTGATCAATCTCATCTTCGGATTTATTCTAATTTAATCCAAATCCGCGATCCTTCCAAACGTATGCAAATGATTCAAACTCTCTTAGCTGCTCCTGAATATGTTCATGCCTTCAAACGTGCAGGAATTTATTCTTATATCTTGGGATATATTGCTGCAGTTCAAAGTGGAACCGCACTTCCTCTTCTTCCTGGGGAGACGCAACAACAAATGCATCAACCTCAACAAAGACAAACAAATGCCCCGCAACTTACATATTCAAATGCATCTTCTCAAATTGTCAACCATGTACAACAACCAAGAACTGCTTATCAACAAATTACAAAATCAAAAAACAAAGACAAAGCCTTAAATTATTTTCAGAGTTGCCTTGAAGTCTTGGGCTTGGAAGAAGAGGTTGCTATGACAGAAGAAACTCTTAAAAAGGCATACAGATCTGCTGCTGCAAGGGCGCACCCTGACAAAGGAGGAAATGAAGAGAAGTTTGAAGCAGTAACTCGTGCCTATGCTTATTTATCTGAAATCTTGCGCAGAATTCATGGTGGTAGAACAAAAGAAAGTAAAGTGGAAGCCCCTACTGCATTGAAAGACTCCCGTGCACAGGAATCCAAGCAGTGGGAACAGATTGAACCTGTTCGCTTGAACCCGAAGAAATTGGATATGAATGCCTTCAATCAAATGTTTGAGAAAACACGTATGCCTGATCCTGATGATGATGGATATGGTGATTGGCTCACAGATAAGGTTGATACGAAGATGGGGCCTGCCTTTTCTGGAAAATTCAATCGCGATGTCTTCAATCAGATGTTTGAAGAAAGAAATAAAAAAGATAATTCTTCAAGTGCACTTACTTTACAACCTCAAGCTATGACCCTTGCACCGATGGCGGTTGAACTTGGTCGTGATCGCCCTAGTAGTTTTACAGCACCTGCAAATGCTTCCCTTAAATATACAGATTTGAAACAAGCCTATACAGTTGAAAATACGGTATCTAACCAAGTGGCAAATGTTCGTGTAGATGTTCGTGATATGAAGTCTTTCCAAGCAGAACGAAAACGTGCACCAGACCCGATGTCAGATCAGGAAATGGCCGCACTGGCTGCAGCAGAACGTGCAATGAGTTTACGTGAAGAGCAACGTGCCATTCGTGCAGCACAGGAAGGTATCGCTGCCCAAAATCATTTTGCACGAATGAAACAGTTAGTTTTAACAAACAGAGAAAATAAGTGAAACCTTTATAGTAGAAATGGCTAACGGAGAACTCATAACGGCAGCAATTGTCGTAACCATTGCTGTAGTTTCAGCCTGGTATGTTGCATCCAGTACAATTGAAGAAGATGTTTTTAAAGATCGTAAACTATTGAAAAAGGATATGAATTTACCCGTCATTTGGCTCTATATTGATAATTCTCAGGTAAATAGTCGCTTATGGTCTGATTTTATGGGCCGTTCTTCAAGAGCCATCAATCTTCCTTTCCTCAATCTCTGCTTTGAAACAATTGTACGACAAAATCAAGGAACTTATCGTGTGGAAGTAATTGGTGGATTAAGTGATTTGGCTATTCGCCTTGGAGGATGGGAGAAGCTCCCAACACCTCTCCAAAATGCTATTGCTCCTGTTGGACCGGCTGAACTCAACTGGATACGCGCTGCAGTTCTTGCCAACTTTGGCGGCCTTTGGTTAGATCCTGCTGTCCTTTGTATCAAACCTTTTGGTCCTCTCCCCTCCGACAAAGTGGTTTTCTTTGGCACTGATGACGGAGAAACCTACAGTGGACCTCTTGGAACAAAGGCTCCTTCCCTACGAGCGATCTGGTCTCCTAAGCCAGATCATCCTCTTTTCATTCAATGGGAGGGACAGGTGAAGAGAAGACTTGAAGCAGGAAAAGGAGGAAAGGAGTTTAGAAATGATTGGGTTTCTGATGCACTTGACTTTGCTGATCAGTACAAGAAAGATATTGTCTATCGCCCCCTTGTAGAACTTCGTCGTAAACCGAATGGAAGACTCATTGAATTGGATGATCTTATGATGGCTGGTCAAGAAGGTGACCTTCCTTTTGTAATTAACAAAGAATCAGTCTATGTCCCTATTCCCCTTGATGAACTTCTCTCAAGACGTGAATATGGTTGGTTTACTCGCATGAGTGAAGACCAGATTTTAGAAAGTGATTTGGTCATTAGTTCACTCTTCAGAAACGCCTTACCTCAATAAAGACTAAAGGTTAAAGAACTATGGATTCTTTGCCTAGATGGATACTGAAATGCGTCGTGATGAACAGTTAGATTATTATATTATGAATCGTAGTGAGTTTGGAGGAGAGGATGGTCATCATAGACTTGTTCAAGAACTCCAAAAATATATTCCTACGCTTCATAAAAAAACATTAGGTTTAGATGTTGGTGCAAATATTGGTAACGAACTCTTTACCCTAGACCAACTTTGCAATGAAGATGGAAGGAAATTGATTGCATTTGAACCGAACCCTTTGAATCTTTCTTTATTGGAAGCGAAAAGTAAAACGTTACCCAACGTGGAAATTCAACCTGTTGCAATTTCAGATAAAGAAGGAAAAATGCCTTTTTACACATTTAAAAATCATGAAAATGAACCTGGGTACACTTGGGGTGGACTTCGCGCTGGAGGAAACAAGATTGCTGATGTAGTTGTACGAACTCTTGATAATATTTTAAAGGATTATCCAGATGAGGAATGGGATATTAAATACGTGAAGATTGATACGGAAGGAAATGATACATTAGTTATTAGAGGTCTTCAAAAGAATCTTCATCGTACAAGATATATCTTATTTGAAGCCAGTGATTGTCTAAAAGATAAACGAGGACCAGGTGAAAAAAATCCACTTGGTTCTTGTGTAGAACTTTTAGATAAAGAAGGATTTGATGTGTATAGAATTGGAACAAAACGTATTTTAAAACTAAATGGAAGTTTGTGGCATCCAGCCTATGATAACCTTTTGATGTGGAGCAATTGTTTTGCACTCAAAAAGAGTGATAAAATACTGAACAACTTTATAAATAAAGAAGGATATTATTTATGAAAAAGGTGAACTTGTATCAAAGATAACCCCAGTATTTGTAGGTGTGCGATTTGCAGAACTGGAATCTTTTACAACATCTGATGAATTGACTGCAGATAATAGGAGTTGAGTTCCACTAATTGCAGAAAGAGGAGAAGTAGGTTTTGTAAAATCTGATGTATAGACTTGAGTTCCTACAACCCAACGGAAGTTTGTAATGAGACCTGCGTAATTTCCATTGGCGACAGTTGCATCAGTTTGGTTTCCGATTCGTAAGGACTCGGTTTGGTTGATATTGTAGTTGGTAGTTCGTGTAAGTTTGAGAACACCATCCACATAGACCTTGACATTTCGTGAACCGTCTGCTCCTCCATTTCCTACTACTGCAACATGCTGCCATACATTTTTCGTTACCGCAGATGCCTGATTTGTTGAGGATCCATCGGTAAACAGGAAAATTGTTGTTCCCACATAGACTACACATAGGTCGTTTCCACCTCCTACTCCAAAAGTTCCAATAGAAAATACAATAGCATTTGTATCTGAATCTTGGTAGTACTGGAACCATTCTACTGTGAATTCTCCTGTTCCAGGACGCAAGGCAGCATCATTTGGATAACTCACATTTGTTTGAACTAAAACTCCTCCTGCAACAAATCGCATACTCCCTCCATTGTTACTAGGGAGCGAATTCTGGGTATTCTGACTCTGAGGACATGTATTTAAACTTAAAAAGGTTGCTTGTTCAGATGGTGTTGTAAAGACTTGCCCTTCAGCAATATTAATAAGAGATGAACTTGAGTTTGTATTTCCACTTCCAGAAGCTAGATTAATTCTTATAGCACAACCATTTTCAAATTTTTGTTTTTGTATCATATAATCGGCATAAAGTATGCGATCATTTATTTTTTTTGTAAGATCAGATGAATTCATTCTTCTTTAAGATTATAATTATTTAAATTCAACTAATAAATCATTTCCACTCAAATCTGTATGAGATTGAACAGGTTGAATCTGATACAATGTTGTTTTACTTGTTTTGTACATTCTCTCCTGAGTATGAAGTTCATACCCATGAGGTTGAAGGATGTGACGTAGGATCGTAACAATCCTTGTAGAATCCATTTCATTAAGAAACCGCTTCGCCTTGCAGGGTAAATAATAGGGTTCAAGCAAAGGGAGCCACTCATCAAGTGTATCAAGAACAAGTTCTTCTCTTGTAAACCACCGTAGGTCATGGAGTCCCAATAAGCGTAAGTGTTGTAAAATTTCAATTACAAACTCTTTTGGTGGTGCTGTGCGAAATAACCGCTTAGCCGAGCCGCCCATCTAACCTATTAGGCAAATCTCTATACTTCTTTAAAAAGTAATCGCAATATGTCAAATGAATGTGTCTTTCCCTGAGCGAAATAGATCCATCCCCGTAAGATAAGTTGGTGAATGGCTTGACTTTTTCTAGCATCTGTAAGTCCTAATTGTCGGAGGGTTATGTTCATTTCATTTAAAAAATCTTCATAACTGATACCTGTTGACCAAATTTTAAAAAATATATTCAGACACTTCTCATAATCTTTCTTCAAATATTGAATAAGAAGTTCTGCACAAAGTGAAAGACTTTGTGAGCCAAATAAAGAATGAATTGTTTCAACTGGAATCGTTACTGTTTGTCCTTCATATTTAGCAAGTAAAATATTGGTCATTCGTTTAATTTCAGTTGGAGTTTGTGTAAGAGTAATTAAAATAGACAAACTTTCAGGAGTAAAATTTAAAACTGTTTTCGGTTCACCTTTTTTCTTAAAATGCATCAAAAGTTTAATAGGATTCATTGTTTCCAATTCAATATGGAGACAACGAGAACGAAGAGGGTTAATAAGATCTGATGAATACCGACTGCAAAAAATAAATCGTGTAATATGGTTGTGTGTTTCCATTGGTCTTCTCAGAGCCTGCTGTGAAATAATAGGAAGGCTATCTGCATCATCACAAATAATCCATCTATAAATTCCTGGTTGCTTTGGAGCATGACGAACAAACTCAGCAACACTTTGGCGTACACAATGAATTCCACGATCTTGATCTGAAGAAAGATTGAGGATCCACTCACTTGATATATTTTCTATATTGTATTGTTTGTAGTAGGCCTTGAGAAATGCATTCATGATTGTTGTTTTTCCACATCCGTATCCGCCTGATATGAAAAGATGAGGAGGATCCGTGAGAATTTGATTCAAAATTCGCAAGTTATCTTCTTGACCTATTAAATCAAGTTCCATTCTAGGTAGAAAAGTGAGTGTTGCTTAGACCTTTTCTTTTATCCAATGGTCTAAACCTTTGAAGAAAACAGTTTGTAGTATGTCTACATCAGATGATTTATATTCTACTTTGGAAATCCCAAGGGGGTCTTCCATTGAAGATGTAAGAAAAGCCTACTTGAAATTGTCTAAAAAAGCGCATCCAGATCGCGGAGGATCTGAGGAACATTTTAAAGCCATTCAACGAGCGTATAGCGTTTTGAGTGATGAGCAAAAGAAACATATGTATGATTCTATGGGTGTTATTGATGGTGAAGGTGGACATGAGATGGGGGGTGGTCCTTTTGGAGGTGGTGGATTTCCATTTGATATTGGAAGCCTCTTTGGAATGTTTGGAGCAGCAGGTCCAAATGGAGGAATGCCCAGCGGTCCTCGTGTAAAAAGAGCAAAGGCTCCCCCCAAAATACATGAAATACCGCTAAGTTTACATGATTTTTATCATGGGCGATCCTTCTCTATTAACTTTGAGCGTCAAAAGTTCTGCGATGGATGCAAAGGACAGGGATGTATGAACTTTACTTCTTGTGATAAATGCAGTGGTAGAGGATTTGTTGAACAAGTTGTTATGATGGGACCTGGAATGCAAATGATGTCTCGCGGGCCTTGTCACGCATGTTCAGGGGAGGGAAGAAAACCTGGAACTCCTTGTTCCACTTGTTCAGGCAAGAAATTTACAAATCAAGAGAAAACCCTTCATATTCGTATTGAACCTGGCATGAAACCAGGAGAAACTCTTCTCTTTCCAAAGGAATGCAGTGACAATCATGAATATCTTGAACCTGGTGATGTACACATTGTTTTACAAGAAGCAGATGAGAGTCTCTCACTCAAACGAGAGGGAGATCATCTCCATTTCAATGTTCATTTAACACTTGCAGAAAGTCTTCTTGGTAAAACAATTACAATTTCAGATCATCCAGGATATCCTCAAGGTCTCGTTATTGAGATTCCACCCGGTTTCACAAATGGAAATGTATATCACGTAGATGATAAAGGTATGCCTAAAAAGGGAACAACCTCGTTTGGTAAATTGCAAGTTCATATTCATGTACAAGTTTCTGAAGACGAAAAAAGTAAACTTATTGCTTCTAATATGGTTCTCAAAGGAATTTTCAATATGTAAACCCATTTAGAGTGTGGTTTTTTTACTTAATTAAAATGGATAACTTTAACATAAAGATTAAAATGTCTTTGTTTTTGGAATTCAAACAGCAGATAGACAATGCTTTTGAAAAGGCAGGAAAAGAAGAATCAAAGATCACAAATGAAATCTTGAATATGGATGGCATGTCCGGAAAAAAAACGAGACATTTCTACAACAATCTTTTAAATAAAGATGGTCTTAGATATTTAGAAATAGGAACTTGGAAAGGATCATCTGTTTGTTCAGCCATGTGTGGAAACAAGGCAAAAGTTGTTTGCATTGATAATTGGAGTGAATTTGGGGGTCCAAAAGATGAATTTTTACAGAATTTTAATACCTTCAAAGGTGAAAATGATGCAACATTTCTAGAACAAGATTGTTATCAGGTAGACATTTCTCAATTGCCAAAGTTTAATATATACATGTATGATGGAAATCATTCAAAAGATAGTCATTATAAAGCACTTGTTCACTATTACAATTGTTTAGACGATACATTTATATTCATTGTAGATGACTGGAATTGGAGAGATGTTCGTGATGGAACATACGAATCATTCAAACAATTGAATTTAACTGTATTGTATGAAAGAGAAATCAGAACAACAAATGATGATTCGCACCCTCCTGTTGGAAGTGAAGCGAGAAAATATTGGCATAATGGGATCTATGTAGCAATTTTAAAAAAAAATACTAAACCCAACTATACTCATATCTGGCACAATCCTTCCAATTTAAAAATATTAGAACAGTATAAAAATAAAGAGAATATTCTGTTTCTAGAGATTGGTTCGTTTGAAGGGTATAGTGCAAATTATTTTATAGACAATTTTTTAACTGGAAATAATTCCAAACTTGTTTGTGTTGATCCATGGATTAAATATTCAGAATCCACTCTGACAAAAATGGCAGATTGGGATAATATAATGAATGAAAATACATACAATATTTTTATTCAAAACACCATGGCAAATTCAAGCAAAATTATAATAAAAAGAGGTCTATCAAAAGACATATTGCCTACGTTAGAAACTGAATATGATATGATTTACATTGATGGTGATCATTCAGAAAAAGCAGTATGGGTGGATGCCACGTTGAGTTTTGATATCTTAAAAGTTGGTGGAATTATGATATTTGATGATTATAAATGGAATTCTGGTGATAGATCTCCAAAAAATGCGATTGATAAATTTATACAAGAATACTATAGTAAGATTAATATACTCTTTATAAACGATCAAGTAGGTTTACAAAAAACAAGTAACTAAGATTCAAAAGAGAATATTGTAATCAAAAGAATTTATACTTCATAAGTAGAAATGCCTTTGAAAACTCGCAAAGTTGGAAGAAAAAAACAAAAAGGTGGTGGTGTGAAAGCTGTAAATCAAGTTGCGACAGCGAAACGAAAACTTTTACAGCGTGAATCTAATTTGAAAAGATTAGAAGAAACACCCCTCCCCAAATCCATTGGTCGTCATATGGCAAAAGTGCGCCAAGAGGAACGAAATGCACAAATAAAAAGTATTCAAAATGAGATTCAGAATCTTAAAATACGAATTAATACTCTTGATCCTCCGAAAGGAAGATTTGTCAATGTAAATGCAATTTATAAAAGCCCTCCAAAAAATATTGATGGATTGCCTGTCAAATTGTATGTATTTATTAATTCTCCTGCTATTGGTGGTGCCAACCCATTTGGAAATGCTGGACCTCAATATAGTAGGTTTGATAGACTACTTATGGAACAACTCTTAAACTTACGCAGTGAAGCATTTCCTGAAGAATATGGCATTGGATCTAAAGCTTTGGAAGAGAAAATGATATCTATATTTGGTGAAAAAGTAAGCCCATATGCAAATGCAGAGCCATTGCTATGGATTGAACCTTATCATTGCAAAGCACTACCTGGTACACCTGCTGAAAATAATCTTATTTCTTCGCTTATCGTGATTCCTCCTTTGGAGAAAAATTCCCATTTGTATGCGAGAAATATGAGAGTTCCTCAATTGATAAGTAGTTGCACTGTCATTAGATGTAAAGTTGATGATCTTGATGTTATGGAAATCTATGGAGTTGCAACGTTTGCAAAATATCAAAAACAGGGATTTGGAAAAGATTTGCTTGAACGAACATTGCAAAGATTTTCAAAGTTGACTACCCCCACAAATACAAGGCTCTTAGAGAATAAATATGTATGGTTGTTTTATGAAAAAGGAAAAGAGCATTTAAAACGACTGTATGAAAGTGTAGGATTTGTTCCAATTGATGAACGATCAGAAAATCCAGTTCACAAGAAATTGTATATTTCTGCTGAATTTTTACTTGATAATGCACGAACTGCAAAATATGAGAAATATAAGGAACATATAAGAGATAGAAATCCACACAATATTGTTATTGTAGAAGAATCTGAATTACCAGATTATTTAGCAAAAGAAAGAATATCAGTGATAAAACAATTGCATGAGCGTTTACAGTCTAGTAAAAAATACTTTTTAAGACCATATTTATTCTATTTCTCGCCTGAAGAAATTGACAATACAAATGTGAGTAAGTTTTTTGAAGACACTGATTACAGGGCAGAAGTGGAGGAAAAATATTACCAAGCATGGTATAAATATATGACAGAACGAACTAAATTTTTAGTGGTCATATCGGAAGAGGAAAAGAGAACTGCTATGACATTAACAGATGAAGAAGCAGAAGCATCTACTGAATTTATACGTGAGGAGCAGCAAATGGTTTTATGTTTAGCAGATTGGGTAAGAAGCAAAGTTGAATAGTATTGTAAGTCTATATCATAGATTATCAATAATAAGTAAACTCATATTTAATATCCTTTAGGAGCAAAGGAAGAAGGATTTTCAGCAAGTTTCCACTCATAATTCATATTGCTGAGAGCCTTGGATGCAAGAGAAGGAGGGAGTAACATACCGGGAGCATTGGCATCCATGTAGCCCAATTCACGCATACCGCCGGTCATATTGCGACGACGACGTTGAGTTTGCTTGCGAGAACCTTTGCGTCCTTTGCGGGAGCCTTTACGAGAAGCCTTCTTTGACTTGCGAGTAGCCTTCTTCGCCTTGCGACCTTTGCGCGAACCCTTGCGACCCTTTCTGCGCTTACCACCAGTCTGATCCGAAAGACCCTGGATTTGACGAATAGAATCATCAATGGGAAGAACACGAGCAGATCCGCGGAGAGATTCATCAAGAACACCCGTATATCCTACAGGCGCCATACCTCCGTGCTGTTCTTTGTGGATATTGGCAAAGTCACCGCCTTGGGCTAAGGACATATTTGTAGCAGAACGCATAGAAGTATCAGTAAGTTCCATAGGATTCAAAGAGCCACCACCAACAGTTCTGCGATTTTTACGAGTGCTGCGCATATTGCGATTGTTGCGATAATTCGGCATTTCTACTAAAGTGTAATAAATTCTCCGGAGAAAGTATAATGGAACCTAAGTGGACACAATCCATAGATAAGCGCACAATCTGTACATTTTACTACGCTCTTTTCGTTTTAAATCTTGTAATTGCTTCTGTTGGTCTATTCGGAATTGTCGGAACAATTTATGTTAGCAAACGCTTAACTAGCCCCACCTTCTGGCTCTTTATGCTTGTACAGGCGGGTCTCCTTGGTATTGCAGTATTAAATGCCCTTTTCTTGTACGTCATTTGTGAACGTGCCCTTGAAGATGAAAAAAAGAGAGACTAAATAGTAAATGAAACAGATTGATATACTTATTTGGGGTTTAGTCGTGGTTGCAGTGATTATGACGGGTATGGGTGGATGGTTGAATATGACATCCAGCGATGGTATCAATGTTCGTTTAACAAGTCAACATTCTTGGAATGATGGCTTATTTATTATGTTATTGGCTATCTTATTAGCAGTACTTTACCATTAATTTACTCAGTCTGTCCACGGAGAGCAGGAGCCTTAATTCTGCGCTTTTGCATCTTACCAGATACAATATAGATGCTGTTCTCAGTAATAATAATGAAATCCTCAGCAACCTTGTAGATTTTCTGGATGGAACTAGTAAATTCCTCACCGCTCTTTACAAGCATTTTCTCATTACTATCGGCATCTTCACCCAAGAAAGCGCGATTAAAAAAGGTATCAACGTAGTAATCCAACTGGATAGGTTTATCTTGTTGAATGGCTAATTTTGAAGCCTGGAGAAGAGTCTGGGCAGCAGGAAGAGGATCCTGGGAGGCAGGTTGCGAAGCAGCGGCAGTATTCTGAGTAGAGGGAGTTGACATCTCAAAGTCTAGCGTATTCCGGGAAACATATGATATTATTTTTCCGCAGTTGACAGAGGTTTTAGAACTTCTGCAGCATGACGCCGTAGAATAGTATTAATATAAATATAGGCTTCATCAAGTTGTGAGCGAGTTCTGGCTCCTGTAATAATTACACTACCCGTCTGGAATACAGAGATAGTGACTCGCTTGCAATTTCCAATTGTTTTTCCATCGCCTTGGCCAGTGCAAGGACGGGGACAATTGCAGATGCCGCGAGTTGCAGTTAGAGGCGCTTCTTCATTATAATAGTATTTGGTATTGACACCTTGATAAATGGTTGTTTCAAGTGTACTGAATAATCTGTAAGTAGATGTAAGAATTCGGTGAAGTTCATCACGTTTTACCATCGTATTCATCTTGTAATCACTGTTAAGGAGTTGAATTGCAAACTTGGTGATTTTCAAAGGATCTTTAGAAATTGGAGTTGGAAGTTTCTTGAGTTCTTCAATGAGCCATTCAACCACTTTTTGGCTGAATTCTTCTGAAGTAACACCTGTCATTTGAAATCCACCATTTTCAAAGAGTTTCATATTTACTTCTTTGAAACCTGGGCCATCATCACGAAGTTTACGAATCACAAGAGTGGATTGATTGAAGAATGTTTTATCAGAAACTCGGCGTTTGGTAAGCACATCGCGATACGAATAACCGAGTGCATTTTCACGATGTTCCATTTTAAGAATTCCTTCCTTTGGATATCCAATTGGAATAAGAATCTTGGAAAGTTGATCAAAGAGAGACTTGAGATTAATGGACGTTCCTAGATGTCCAGTAGTTACAAGTGTAGAAATACGAAGAGGAGTAAATGTAAGTCTTGAAGGATCCATGGTTTCCTGCCTAAACGGGTTTTGGATTTAAGGAGCTTTCAGTTTTTCGCAATAACTTCGGGATTTATTTTTTCAAGAACATTTTGAATAAACCAGTTGGATAGTAAATTAACTCTTTGCTCAACTGGACAGATGCGAAGAAAATCGGAATCTGTTAAACAGAGTAATTTATAAAAAGATTCTTTTTGAATGACATTGAGTTCTTTTGCAATAAATAAAAGAAAGAAAGCCACTTCAGGATAAATCCAATGAGTTAACATTTCCTTGAAAATATCTGGAATTTGGGAAGGATGACTATGAAGAAGACTATACCAAAGTTTTGCACATTCATCGCGTTTTTCTGTATTTAAAAGAAAGAAACGAATATCCCCTCTGCGAAATGCAATATCTAAGCCTGTAGTTGCCTTCGCCTTCCCTTTTGAAATGGTATCTATACGTGTTTGGAATTCAATAGGCTTTGGTGCTTCAAGTTGAACAACTAAAAATTTATGGGATATAGAAGAATGAATTCGTGAGATTGAATTGCACAAAAAAATAATAAGAACTTCTTCTGGAGAACGATCCAGAAGTGGACGAAGTGCAATTTGTGCCTGATCCGTTAATGTTTCTGCCTCATCAAAAATGATGACCTTTGGACCTTTATTTACAGAGTCAACATCTAAAATACTATGCAAAGAAGAACGTACAAAAGGAAATACACGACTGCGAACGGCTTCTAATCCTCGTTCATCACTGCTGTTAAGAAAGAGTGCTCGTCCAAAAAAAGAAGAAAATGCCCCTTGACCATGAAGAAATTCAACGAAATATCTTGCAGAAGTTGTTTTACCAGAACCAGGAGGACCAACAAATAACATATGAGATAAGGCATATTTATGAGTAATCATAAGTTCAAACAATGAACAAATTCTAGGGGGTAGCCCATATGTATTTGCCAACGAAGTCATTCTAAGATATTGTGTGCAGAATGTTTAGATGATGCTATGTATCAAAGCACCTAAAATTACATATGCGTGATTTTTATAGAAAATGCAACCTGCTCGCCGAGGTCGTGCAAAGAAAACAGTAGAACCTACACCTGACACTCCTGTTGAACAAGTTACCACTACAACAAGTAAGAAATCAAAAAAACCTGTAAAGGTTGTTGCTGTTGTAACACCAGATGGAATTCAAGGAAGTTTTACTCCTGAACCTAGACGCCCGTTGATTGCTCACTTGGCTGTTCACAGTAGCGAAGTGAAATTTCACGATACACCCATTCAATATGATCCCAATCCTCCTCAACAACCAGAGCCTTATGATATGACACTTGACAACATGTTTAGTTCAACACAAGAACCCCTTGAACTTCAAGGTGCTGAAGAAAATGCAAAAGAAAAGGAGGAAGATTCTATTTTTGAATCACCAGAAGGAGATGGTGAAGAAGAATCAAAAGATCAGACAAAAGAATCACGACCTTTACAACTCTTCACTCGTGCAGATTTGATGATTCAATATAGAGATTCATTGAAAACGAAACAAATTCCTGAAAAAACAGACATTTCGTGTTTTTGGTGCACTCACAGATTTGATGGCCAGCCTTGTATTATTCCTGAACGAGAAGATAAAGGTGTATACAGGGTGTATGGTAATTTCTGCTGTCCTCCTTGTGCACTCAGTTATTTATTGCGTGAAAACATTGATCCCCACGTTCGCTGGGAACGTATGGCTTTGCTAAATCGTTTGTATGACAGAGATGGGCAATGCCGCGTTTTCCCCGCCCCCGCCCAAGAATGTCTAGATGTCTTTGGAGGCCCAATCTCCATTGAAAGTTTCCGTGCAACAATTGCAAGTAAGCGTGTACGCATTGATGTGCATATGCCTCCAATGGTAAGTATTCTTGGTTCAATTGATACAAAGCCGATTGATTTCTTTGATAGCAGTTTGAAGAATACACTCATCAACCCTATCCCTTTTGAAAAACAGGCTAAGACAGAAGATGGGTTGCGCTTGAAGCGAAGCAAACCTTTGAAGGATAAAGATAGTACTCTTGATGCAGTAATGAATATTCAAATTAAAAGTAAAAAATAGGTAAACTGTAAAAATTGATACCGCTGCTTGGCCATTGGCCAGTAGTGAAAGTATGAGCGCCGAACCTCTTATCCGTGAACTCTTTCGTAGCCTTGAAACTACAATTCATGAGCGGTTGAGTCTAATTGAACAGGTTCTTCACACTGTTGAAAAACCCAAAGTTCCTCTCTTTGACACTCAATTTATCTCAAGAATTGAACGTCTAGAAAGACTCGTCTCTGCTCAACCAAGCCAAAATGTAATGGAAAATTCTCTTCTAGAAGAACGTATTACTGCTCTAGAAGAAAATCTTGCTTCTGCATTTGCAGATATTGAACGAATTAAGGAAACTTATTTTAAACCCATTTCTGCTATCCATACACATGTAAATGAACCTATTCCTATGCCTTCACCAATTCTTCCGCTTGTTACACACACGGTAGATATGCTTCTCACTGGTGATGAAAAAGTTGTAGATGAGGAAGAAGTTGTAGAAGTAGTTGAAGAGGAAGAAGTAGTAGAGGAAGAAGTACAAGAAGAACAAGAGGAAGAAGTTGTTGAAGAGGAAGAAGAGCAAGAAGAAGAACAAGAGGAAGAACTTTCTCTAGAAGAATTTGAATACAAAGGAAAGACCTATTATAAAGACGCTGAAAACCAAGTCTACCAAATGGATGAAGAAGGAGATATTTCAGATCCAATTGGAGTTTGGAACCAAATGAAAAACAGAATTATTCCCTTCTCACATTAGATAAATGTCCATCTGTTTACCAGTTCTTGCAACTGCAGGCCTCTTTACTGCAATAGTAATTATGGATCTATATCAAAAAGATTATAAATTAATATTTGGACACTCTTTGCTTGGTTTCGTAAGTCTTTTACTAATGTTTTATCTTTGCGAAAAAACTGCTGAAAAGGTTGCATGGGGACTTTTAATAACACCATTTCTTCTTATTTTTTTGGGTTGGTCTATTGGAGCCTTGCGCACACAGTCCGGTAAAGCGGAAATACAGGGACAACAAGTAACATCATCTGGCCTTCCTATGGAACACCCCGCATTTTACGGATACGGAAATACTTGTGCAGCCTGCATGCAATATCCTTGCAGTTGTACTGAAGCCACTGTACAAGTTCCTGAAAAGGAGAAAAAACCGCCTACTCCTAAGAATTCCACCGATGCGTCAGGAAACGTAATTCTTTGCGGAGCCAACACAAATAAACCTCAATGTATAAATTCAAATGGCTTGCCGAGTGCTTAGACCATGAATATACTCAGCGTTCTAAAGGAATACCACAATGCTTCACTAGACATGTTGCGTTCCTTTTTCACAACCAGTAAAGATCAACTCCTTTCTGTAAACTGGACTCTTCTTGCATTGCGCACCTGGAATATCCTTTACACTGCACTAAATACGGGTGTCTGGGCAACCAAGAAAACGTATGCAGCTGTAACGGATGCCTTTTCTGAAGAAAAATACGTTTTTTTCAAAGGTGATTCTACCCCGTATCCTGTTCGTCGTGTAGTCCTTGATGGTCCTGGTATTGCCTCTGTTGCCTGGACATACAATAAGAACACTAAGACATTTGTATCTTCTACTGCTGCTGCACATACTCACCCTAAGTACTTAGAATGGCTTTCGGCTTCCATTCAATACAATAATTTGAACCTTTATTCGTTAGATGACCTCATTGAAGGAACTCATTTTCTTGACGGATCTGGAACAATGCCCTCTAATGATATCTTAGTAGCTTGTTGGTCACTTTCTTCTGGAGTCGTACTTGATAAGACGATTGATCTTAAACTTTTTATCATTCATTCCGATGGTCGTGAAGAAACTGTGTCACTTTGGAAACAGTTTGAAAAGCCTGTAGAACCAAAGGAAACCAAAAAAGAAGAAAAGGTAACAAAGAAAGAACAAACAATTCTTGATCCTCCTAAAAATACGCTCATCTTTCCTACCACGTTGCTTTCAGACTCCACATTATCCAGTATTGTAAATGAGCGTCTCATGACGAAAGAAGATGTTCAAAGCATTGTAAAACGAACTACAACGAGTACCATTGATGATGTATCTGGTAATTCCGAAATTCCTCTTACAAATGGAGTTCCCGAAGTAGATTTTGAAAAAGTGGATTAAATAAAGGGAAGTGCGAAAATGCCTATATAAAAAATTGACACTCCCTTAGTATATATGACAAGTATGGACGTTTCATTGGACGCAAAATTACCTTCGGGTACATGGACGTTGTACTTCCATTCACCCAAAGAAAAGCGTTGGACAATGGATACTTTTGAACGAATTTGCACTATTTCAACACTCCGAGAAGTTCTTTCTGTATTTCGTGAACTAAACGAAAAAGTGAAACGAGGAATGTATTTCTTTATGAAAGATCCTATTCCTCCTCTCTGGGAAAACTATCAAAATATTCGCGGAGGAAGTTACAGTATTCGTGGAAGTTTGGATGATGGTGATGAACTCTTTAAAAAATATGTTTTGGGAAGCATGCTAAATCTTGCAACATGCAATCCTGAAGACAATGTTATGGGAATTAGTATTAGTCCCAAAATTCTTGGTCAAGGTGCCCAACAAAAGATTGGATTCTTTGTTATTAAAATATGGAATCGTGATGCAGAAAAGTTTAATAATCCTGCTGGCATTCAATGCTTAGATACACGTGTTACAACGGATGGAATCTTGTATACTCCTCACGTTGAAAAGAAGATGTAATAATATAGAAATAAAAAAAAATAATTATAATTTTTAGAATGTCAAACCCTTATGGTGCTGCTAAATATGGAAATGCTGTGAAAAGTGGTTCACTTGTCACAGGAACAAAGTCTTTAACAAATACAGATGCGATTAAAGGGTTGCAATGGGGTGTATTAAAAGCAGAGGTTCCTGCTTTAAAAGAAGATATATCGGCATCTATGAGGGCGATAGCTGGCGGTGGCGTTGGTGTAGACAGTGTAATAACTCGGAATGGAATTTATTTTAATGCGTACGACCATGGTGAAAAAGTAGCACATGTTTCTCTTCATTCAGATTTACACGGTGGAGGTGGAGCAAAAAGTGGGCCTGGTGCATTCCATACAAAAACTAATAATACAAGAGCAGTAAGAGCATATGAGCGAGCAATACCATTAGTAGTAAGAACAGAATCAAATATTGATGGATATGTACAGTTTGTACCTGGTGAACGAGCAGGTGCTTTCAGAGATGGATCTTTAGCAGATGCAACATTTTCTTCTGTAAATAGTCTATTAAGTAGCGGACACCAATATTTTAAAGCCGAACACAAAAAAGGTGGAGGCAATTGTGAGTGTGAAGAGGAGTATACCAAATGTTATTTACGTTTTCAAAATATTGACCCTAAATATTCATCAATTAATATTGATATTTTTGATTATGAAAAGGACTATTACTTCTATACAGATGATAATATAGAAGAAAATTTATCAATAAGTTTATTAAATGATGATGCGCAAAATAAAATCAAAAATGTAGTTCATATAATCAAGAAATTAGTTAATGCTGTAAAAATGAGTATGGCTTTACCAGAATCAGTATTGGAACCTGTCAAGAAAGTAAACACATTGAATAAAAAGAATACTTCAAAAAACCGTTCTAATTTACTGTTATCCTTTGGTGGTTCAAAGAAACGCTCAAAAACTAAAAAAATAGGAAAATAATTATTCTTTTTTGATTTTTAAAAATCATCAAAGAGTATTTAATACTTCTTCTTTTCCTCCTCAGACAAGGCACGCCATCTCTTACCGATCTCACGCGCAACAGCAATGACATCAGACTTCATCTTCGGGTTCTCCGCAACAATCTTCGGGCGCATCTCCTTTGAGAACTTCATGTAACCATTGGGACCAGAGGACTTGCGTTTCTTACGAGTCTCAGACTTAGCAGATCCGCTACGCTCGGCCGTAGCACCCCCCTTTTCCAAACGGGAAACACGATCCTCAAGGGCATCCAAACGCTTCTTCAAATCAGCCATTTCTACTAAAAGGAAAGTTAAAAAATTGACCTTCCTCAAGTTCATAACTTTTGTATGAGACTCTCTGCTGCGGTTAACCACACACTTCCAATTCTAAATTCTATCAGAATGGCTTCATTATGCCGTATTCAGTATGCGAGCGATCTGCATTTGGAACATTATGATAAAATCGCATTTCCCCATCTTCTTCGCCCTTGTGCACGCATCTTAGCCCTTGCAGGTGATATTGGTCGCCCAGATCATAGACTTTACAGTAATTTCTTTGAATGGGCACATGATAAATGGGATCATATCTTTGTAGTCGCAGGAAATCATGAATTTTACAATACAAAACCCTATTACAAATGGGACAAATCAACCCCTCAAACAATGGAAGAACGCACTGAAATGTGCCGTGCTATTTGTGCCAAGTGGCCAAATGTACATTTCATGGAAAAGGATGAACTCTATCTTCCAGAATATAATACAACTATCCTTGGAACAACTCTTTGGACACATATTCAAGAAGGAGATATGCCCAAAGCACTCCACACTATGAATGATTACAATCTCATTGCCAGAAAAGACAAAGATTCATTTCGTAGATTCTGGCCATCAGATTGTATGAAACTTCACAAAGAATCTGTTCAATGGCTAAATTCTCGCCTTCATGAATGGGAAGAACGACAGAAACATGTAGTTGTTCTCACTCATCATATGCCATCATATTCTCTCATTTCAGAAAAATATAGACATCACCCTGTTAATTTCTGCTTTGCAAGCAATCTAGATGAAATGATCCGTTCACCTATTCGTGCTTGGATCTGTGGTCATTCTCATCAACAACAGGTATTGGATTTTGATAGTCCTGGTAAGCCGATTCTTGCTATCAATGCATATGGATACAATCTCAATGAACAATTTGGATATGGACCTGAACGTGTTGTTTCCTTTGACTGTTCTCCTGAACCTGCTCCTGAACTTCATTAAACATACTTTGTCATTCCTGCAGCCCCTGAAATAAGAAGAGCACCTAATAATGTTTTATCAGATGCTGTTTCTTCAGCAAAAAGATATCCCCATCCAAAGGATGCTAACACACCAACAAAGGTTAATAAACTAAAGACAATTGTTTTTACATGTGGAATAGCATAGAAGCGAAGAGCATATCCTGCAAATCCAACAAAGGCATTAAATAGAAGAAGTGGTAACCAAACTGAAGAATTTGTAGAAATAGGATCTTTTGTAATAAAGAGTGATGCTAATAAAATAAGAAGACCACCTGGATATAATTGCAAAATACTATGGAAAGGATTATTTTTTGTCTTCACAATAAAATACATAACAGCTTCGGTAATTGCTGCGGCCAATGCTGCAAGGATTGCTTTTGTATCATATTCTTTTTCTTTATCTTTCTCTTCTTCTTTTTTACTAACGAAATAAACACCCACAATCGCAATACTTACCAAGAAAAAGTTAAACAATGAAAAGGGTTCATCTAAAAAGAAAATAGCACCAAGTAAAATCCAGATTGGGTATGTATAAAATAAACTCATTGCAGTTCCAGCAGGGAGTTTGGAAAAAGAATAATAGGAAACACCTACATGAAAGAGTGTTAGGGTACCAAATAGTAAAGAAGTAAGTGCACCAGAAGGAGTAAACCAAGTTTCTTGTAGTGCAGAAGGTTTTGCAAAGGCTGCACCAAGCCCAGCGAAGACAAGAAATCTTGCAACAAGTTGTGTGGTAAGATTTGTTGGAACAAGTTTGATTAGAATTGGATATAAGGCTAGAAAGATTTCTGACCCTATAACAATTCCTGAATTTGCGTCCATCCTATTAAGTCACTTGCTTATTCTTCATAGACGCCAATACTAATTTAATCTCTCCCAAATTCGCTACAGTATAGCGAAGAATGAGAGGGAAATCATTCTTCAAGTAAAGTTCAATACTAGGACACAAAGAAGTGCATTTTGTGAAGAGAACAAGGTGCTTGAGTTGGAAAATTCCCTGAACAATCTCATTTCCACTGCCCTGGGCTTTGTGAACTTTCATTGTGGTATTCTGAGCATTCTCAGAAATGATAGTTTCTTGTTCAGCAAAATCACCCACGCAACGGAAGATCAAATCAGACGCAGAAGAGGTAATCTCTACATCCAATTTCTCACCAAGCGCATTCATATCTCTGAAGATCTTCTGCAAATCCACAGAAGGCATATGGATAATAGAGGTGAAGTTGAGAGAAGGAATATTAATAACTTCTACATCAGTGTCAAACAACTTCAAAAAATAATTCGTTGTGGTTGACTTCTCAGAATTTTCCATGCGAATACCAAGTTTGTTAGGATTATTTGCAGGTAAATAAAGAGTTAAACTATCATTGTTTCCCATCGTTTTAATCAACTTGAAAAGATAAATCATGTTCACACCAAGAACATGTTTTTCAGGGCAATAGTAATTTTCAAAACGATCAGACTGTAACTTCAAATAGACAAGAACCGTATGGGTTTCATCCACCGCCATAATCTTAATTCCCTGACTATCAAACTCCAAATTGGCTTCCGTAAGAATCTCCTTGAGTGCTTCTATGAGCGTGCGAAAGGCTCCACTTTGTACAGTTTTAACCTCAAATAGGTTCCCATTTTGATTTGGTCTAGCCGTGGACATCGTCTACATGTGATTCTCAAAACATACTTTAGGCTTTGTGCGTATTTTTCGGAGCAATTTCACTGCGTTCAGCAGGCCCACTTGGGACGTCCGGTAAAAGCAAATACTGATTCTGAAAGAATTGTTCCGTTTCAAACTCTCGTTTACGAATCCAATTTTCACCCCATGAAATCATCATGTCAAAAGGAATTGTGATTGCATAGAGAATAGTAGATAACCTATCAAAGAATACATAATAAGTCCCTGAGAAGAAGAGAAATCCTACTGAGCCAGAAAGAAGTAGAGTATAAGGATCAGGATTTTTCTTATATTTTTCAACACGAATTACACGCGCGACATCTCGTGCAGTGGCATTGGCATATCGGTCAGGATTTAGAAATACACGTTGAAGAAGAACAAGGAAGTTGTCTGGAATGGGAAGTGCATTTGTCCGCAGTTCATAAACGATATCTACAACTTGAATCCGATTGGAAGTCGTGCCAACTAAACAGACAGGAGTATGATTTTCGTAACATTGGGAGACAAATCCATCCCATTCTTTAATTGCATCTTCATATTGTTTTTCTACCATTGTTGAGGTGTAAGCACTCTGTAAAACACCAATTTGAGAAAGGAGATTGGATTGTTTTTTATAGAGATGTGTGAGAACCTGCGAATATAGATCAATTAGAGGAGAAAGAAGAGAATTTAGAACATGTTGAAGAAGTGTGCTATTGAAATACACTTTTGGGGTAGTGTAACGAGAAGCAATAGCAAACAAATCTTGCGGTTCACTTGATCCAGAATGATGTAAAAGTTTCTCACGATCATGCAATAGAGTTTGAAAGGCAGTAGAATTGATATTGAGTTTTGGAAAGGATTGAAGAAACTTTGAGTTCGCAAAGAAGAGATTAGGAAATTGTGAGTAGTCAAGAATGTAGGAACGAAGTGTCCGAAGTTCTTCAAGATCTTCATTTGCTTTATCATAATTGTGTTGCTTCAAACTACAAGAAGTTGTTCCCAAGATATTTGTTGAGCATAACTGATCCTTTTTTTCAGAGACAACACGCTTTTGTGTGGCAAAGTTTGATAGAATTTGTCTTACTTGGGGAAGAGAGGAGAGAAAGTGTTGAGAATCTCTCATGATTGTTTCATAATTTGTTTTTTGAACAAGGACTTGGTAAATAGTTTCTGTAGCGTTATCATATTGTTGTTGTTTTACTTGAAGGGCTACGTGGATACTAGAATTGGGTTCATAGAAGAGATGATTTGATGTAAGAGATCCTTCTAGAATAATCCAAGGCATAGAAGGAGTTGCCCAATTATCTTTTCCAAACATGTAGGAATATCCTGGAACTTTGTAAGGAATCGTGAAGAAATATTCCTTAGATCTTTCAGTAAAATCATAAATAGATCCCATAGCATTTGTACCTGTACTTTGTGCAACTTTCATTGAAGCAAAACATGCTGCAATGAAGGCAGTTGTTGAAAGTAGAAATTTAAACCAAGAGAAACACCGATTTTGTTTACGAACACGTTGAACTTCTTCATATTTGAGACCCATGGAAATCATCCCATTCAACTTGTCATCAGCCACCTTCTGTTGCATTTGTTTAGAACGAGAACGTGTAATCATTTTTGCCTACCGAACTTACAGCGCGAACGGACTTCAATTTTTAGTCCGACGTGTTTGCTTACGTTTACGTGTGGCCATTCTCTTCGTATTGTTTCGTAACAGACGCATTCCTTGTCCAAGAGCAGCCGGAACCAATAAAGGGCCATTAGACAAGACACCGCCCATTAAACTCGGATAAAATCCACCTTTCTTGAGTTTTCTGTACATGGGAGCCTTTCGTGTTTTAGATTTACGCTTACTCTTTCCTTTGCCTCCTTTGCCTCCTTTGCCTCCTATTAAGGAAAAAGGACGACCAGGAGCCAACTCAGGGCTGTTGTATGTGTAATGTTGGCCAATACTTGCACCACCTTTCATTTCTGATTACAAGAGAGATTTTTGATTCTAGTCCCAGCGTTTTCCGCAATGACCACTATGTCCTCCTGGACAATAGTCTTCTTGTTTGAATCCAGCCTCCTCTTTACAACAGAAGGGATTATGATTATCCTTCGCATTCGGATACCGTTCACCCGTTTCAGGGTTGTGATAAGGAGTGCAATATTTCTTTCCACAGGTCCAGCACCATGTTCTGCCGCACCCCTGACCTTTGTGAAATTTTCCATTATAATCAAGGCCACAAGCAAATACATATGCACACGC